>ERZ1292625.1032-Hain-H41-01um-R1-1032-length-36641-cov-6_pt1 | contig 36641 bp, 39 predicted proteins | sample MGYA00564400_ERZ1292625 | MGnify/ENA primary metagenome ERZ1292625 (study PRJEB36523, sample SAMEA6512639) | groundwater metagenome | collected 2019-01-08 | study: AquaDiva: Metagenomics assemblies of 32 groundwater samples
CATTAAACGTAATTTGCCCATTAGCTTCCCTATTCGTATAAAACGTTAATCATTCCGGCATCGAAGGTGTCTGTGCCGTTTGCAGTTGTGACGCGAATCCTATCGAGGGTCGCAGATGTCGATTTACTGAATCCGCCGATAGATAAAGTATTAACCCCCGATGCAGTCCCGCTAGAATTTATCATCCAAGCGTTTGTTGTCGCATCAATGAGAGTTATGGTAACTATTCCTGCAAACACACTAGCCGCACTGCTAGTTGCCGTTAGAAGCGCCCCGATGGTTTCCACAGTATAGACCGCTGGACTATATGCTGATCCTACATATCCGGTTGCTTCTATGCCACCAACATCACCCAATTGAACCATTAAATTTGATGTTCCGTTAGTGGACACATTATTCAACAATATGGTTATTCTCTTAACCCAAGATGGAATAGATGTAAAATCGATTGACGTACCTGATGTCGATGCCTGTTGTGCTTGTGATGTGATCACACTGCCACCCATCGTTGGTGTATTAATCGTAGGCGATGTGAGCGTTTTATTCGTTAGCGTCTGAGTGTCCGTTGTTCCTACAACTGTTCCAGCTGTGTTTGCCTTACCTCCAGGAGGGAGGGTGATGCCTGCGGTACCATCTAAAATCAAACTCATAGTTACTCCTTAGAGGATTACCCAGCGAGCGCCACTTGGAACCGTGACCGTAATAGCCGCGCTAATCGTGATTGGGCCCGTAGACATTGCACACTTGCCTGATGTAATTGTATAATTTGTAAGAACCGTCGTGCCATTTTCAATGAAGACTTCATCGATTCCGCCGCCCGTTGCACCACCACCGAGAGTTCCCCACGATCCAGCTTTGTGTCCTTCAAATTTTTCAGTCTGACTATTATAACGAACGCTACCGTTCGCATAACCTCCCGTTGGTCGCTGTGCCGTATTACCTATAGGAAGATTGATGGCTGATGTTGGGGCTGAGATTGTGCGAGATAATCCAGTAGAAAAACGAACCATCAACATTGGATCGCCGCCGGTCTCATTCTTAGTGTATACGACAACCCTTCCGGTTGCAGGAGCACTATGATCGGCGACTGACATGCCGTTAAACATCATTCCCATGCCGTTAGACTGCAATTTCATCCAACCGGCTAACTTAGCAGCACCAGCCCAGAAAAATTGCATTTCACCGTTTGCTGTAGGAACGATTTGACGAATCGAATCGCTATTTGTAAGAAGCCCGGTATTTGAAGATATTCCGAAGTTTGACGCTGTAAGTCCAGCACCATTAACCCAACGAATCATTGCACTATTTTTTAATATTTCGTCGTGTGGATTTGATCCAGTTGTGACAGCTGTGCCTAACAGAACCTTCGATGCTCCTATAATAGAAACTGTATTGGCAAATTTTGTCGGCTTTAAATCTAGGAATGTTGCTGTTCCTGTAAATGTAACGTTAGCTGTTGACTTCGCATTTAAAGCTACGTTAGCAGTCAATGTGTTCGCATATAGAGACGATTCGTTCAATGTATATGCATTGATTCTCGTAAGGGCTTGATTCGTGCGAATACGCCAAGAGTCGAATGTATTACTAAGGGCTACATTTGCTAAAGATGCCATTTCTTATCCTTTAATGAAGTCGCGCATGAAGGCTTCAATTACTTTAATGCGAGCCTCGATACTATTTATACGTTCGATTGTTGATAATGTGTCTCGCCGTACGCTTCTTCTGGCCTTATATGCTTCAAGTGATGCATTATCAACGGTCAATACTGCCTGAGAGTGGGGATCTCTCTGTAAATGCTTATCAGGTTTCATCTTTAGATTTGGAGAGCGATTGCGCGAACATCGAACACACGTGGTGGCGATGTTGTTGTTATGTCTGTCAACACAATCTTAATGGCAAATTGCTTGAATCCAACATATCTGGCGTTCAATGTGTTTCTATATTCTAACACACTACTATTAGTTGTGTTTGCTCCAGACTTATATGTTGACGAATATGAAGGAATTCCATAACTGTATTCCTTAACATCATCACGATTTGTAGTATCCGACAAAACAGTAGTTGCGGTCAACTGTGTCATTGGAATCCACTTAGCTTGGTCGAGTGTATCGCTGTCTTCGCGATGTAGAACTTTATAATACACATGCACTCCGGCGGCTGCATGCTTATATGCTGTTAAGTATACTCTAATGTCTTCTGCATCCTGACCGTCTGCTAACATGACACTTCTTGTGATGTATCTAGATAATGCCGATCCACCAGAAGAAACTGCATCCTCAGTATCGCCAATAGCAGAATTGGAATTAATTTGATTTGCTATAGTCAAGACTGCTAGACGTTGTAAGTCTACCGCAGGACTTACGTGACGGCTTGCTGTTGAGAAGGACAATATAACTTCGCCAGATTTTGTAGTGACCATAGTAGCAGCCGACGCGGATGTGTTGGCTTCTATTGATCGACTTAAAATATATTTTGGAGAAGTAAACTCTATAAGTTCATTTAATGAAATTTGTGTCGCTGTCGTATCTTTTGCTGATGTACTCGTAGCCATCTTAATTGTAGCACTTAATGATGTGTTAGATGGCTTCACATAATCTGAGATTATATGCATTGAGTCGCCGCGAAGATTTTGCACTTCACCTATCGTTGCTGTATATCCGTCAGTTTGACCCTTAACTTGAAAATTAGGAGCAAAGACTCCACCAGAAGTCATAGGTCCTACATTGCTGTATGCCACGTTAGCAACCATTAACAATGTATTTGCTGATGTTACTGTGTCATAGGCTTCTACCGTAGCTGTTGGAGTAATAACAGATGTTAGACGGCGAGTTGTGTATACTCCTGTCACTTTGATAGGAAGCCCGTTTGCATGTAGGAAGTGAATCGTTTCACCATTTTGAAACTTATTCGCTAATGTGACGCCCTTAACCCTTAGTGATGTTCCTGATGTATATGTGATTACACCATTAGCCAACGATGTATTTCCTACAGCCGTTATGCCCACATTGGATGTAAGACTCGAATTCATTACGAACGTTGTCTCACCATGAATCACTTCTCCGGTGCGAATAAATGGAGCAGAAGGACTTAATACCGTCCATGTATCTTTTGGAGCATTTTTAACAACAGCAGTTCCACTCACAGCCGTATCAAAAGAAGCCGCATAAATCACAACAGATAGATCTTCCTCTTTAATAGCAACATATGTTCTATCATTTGTAGGAACGAAAAGCACTCCAGATGCTGGTTGAGCCGTTATGCGATTTCCCGTATTAATATCATTCTGACCCATGCGAGCCACAAACAATGAAAAATTAGGATTATTTCCTGCAGGTCGCACTACGACAGCATAAGTCTTTCCATTCACCGCAAATACAGGAGAAGAAAAGTAGACCGTAGTTGGTACTGGTACTATATTCGTAACATCGTTGCCGTCATTGTCCACTGTAGTTACAGTCTTAGTATAAATGCTAGCATTAGGTATAGTAACTTGACTAAACGGTAATACCTTAGGTGAAAGAAATTGTGTGATTGGATCAATCTCACGAAGTTCTACTGTCACCGATGCTGTTGAATCTTTCGTTGCAAAATATAAGTCGATCTTAGTGAGATATACTCCGCCACCCACAATTCTATCCGTCTGAAATCCTGAAACTGTAAATGTCTGTGCGATTGGATCTCCACCAGGAGCAGATTGCTCTTGACTGCTATCAGTTGATCTTACACTTTGTAATGTAAGTGATGGTCGTATACTGTCTCCACTTATGACATATGGACGTGTTGATACAAGTGATCCATCAGAAAAGCTGCTTACACCCTGTGCTGTGTAGAATGATTCAGCCGATGATGTCACTGTTCCTAACGCAGTGCTGTTTGTAGAACTATCAGTTAATCTAAAAATCTTTCGTCCTGTGCGAAAACGAAGCCCCGCGCCGATTGAAATTCTGAGCATACCGTATAGATTGCCCGTAGAATCGCTGATAAGTGCAGTTCCCTCTGCACCAGTTGCTACAAAACTACTGTTTGTTGGTGTTATATACGACGCAACATTCTCTCCATCAAAAAATCCATAGAATCTAGTCGATGGTTTTAGTCCCACTACTGTAAATCTAACAACTTTACCACGCATCATAGGTTGAATATTACCATCAACGATACGTTGCGTTCCATTACGTTGCTCTGACATTTCAGGAGTTGTGTATGGACGAATTTCAGACCAAGTTTTCTTTGCTCCAACTTCTGTTGTTGATTTTACAAGATCTCTTCCTAGTGCTGTCCAATTTACTGTTGAACCTTCTCCAGTCCAATATGTCTGCCATCCTTTCCACATAGATGTCCATGCGGCTGGCATGTATAACCAATTATCAGCTGATGCATCAAAATTTGCCTGTACTTCAGGACGTGTTGCAGTATCCATCCAATAATCTGTATCAGATGACAACGACATCACTCCGCGCCATGTGTATGCTACACCAACGGCATTGCGAGTTGCTGTGGCAAATTTTTGAGACATCAAAATTGTGTGACTGTATGGCAACGTAAGAAGTTGCCCCGGTGTCACGCTAGCAGATACAGTTGTTGCTAAGGATGATGCTCCAGATGACCCTCCCACAACAGCAGATGAAACCGTAAATGTTCCGGTTGCATTTTCAACGACAAGACGATTATCGATCTTATATCTGAGTGTGCCGGTTGACGCACCACACGTCAACGTTTCTCCGTTAGAGTATGCTGCCTGACTATTAGCTACAGTAACAAATTGATCCCTAGCTATACCAGCTGTGGTTATATTTGTTCGAACGATGTTGCTACTATTGGCAGCCACATAAAACAATTCAGTAGCATCAACCTTAACTGGTGGTCGAATAGAACCATCCTTAGTGTCGATGGCAATTTTATATTCAGAATCAAATACGTTACCTATATTGTGTCCAACGAATGAATCTACGAGTACTCCACTCTTGAATCTATCGACTCCGCTTGAGTCTGCAATCAACATCTGTTGGGCTTCTTTTTCTAACATATTCAATGTTAGAAAATATTCCAACTGCTCAACTCTATTACGTAATGATCCTAGATCTCCCATTGTCAATCGAGGATGCTTCTTTGCCACAACTTCACAACTAAGATCTGGTCTACCTGCCTGTTTAGCCGTTTCCGCTGGCAAACTTGGATATGGAGCAACTAAGATTGTTGCTAATTCCATAGCATCAGCTGGCACAGCAGGAACATCAGGACGTAAGCTAGGCACTCCCTTAGTTACTGTATATTGACCGGCTTTATTTTGTGAAATTACATCCTTACGAGGAAGATAATATTCAAGATCAGAATTGAAGTCTGTATTAGGAACAGCAAAATGTAATCCTCCAGCAGGAGAGTCATATGTTGTTGCCATCGCCGGATTAGTCGTTGCACTTCCCACAACAGTTGTATTTACAGCCGTATCAATTTCACGTGGTCTAAAGTCTATAGAATCACGAAGGCTGATTGTTTCAGCTCCTTGAGGAGATACATAAAGTGGTATTTCATATGTATAGATTTTTGTAGGATCACTTCCGGCAGTTGCATCATCTACAGGATAACTATCAACCGACATGTATCCTTTACCACCAGAATATGAGTGAGTAAAGAAGTCTAGAGTTACAAGTAAATAGTCACTTCCTGATAGAGTGAGCGTACTAGATGATCTTTTAGTAAGTCTAGCATGTTGATATGCGTTATCGCGCATTCCAGAATCTAGAGTGAAATTACTAGTTACGTCCGTGCCGTCAGCTGTTGTTGAGAACGTTGTTGTGTGTTTTCTAACACTAACTAATCTGAATCCGTCCGATAGACCTAAACACCACGGTCCTACTGTAGTATCTGCGTTATCAGTAAGTCTTAAAACAACAAGCTTACTTCTATTGATCGTCTTAGATGCTTCTTGACCATCGATCTTATTTAATTGAGTAACGATACGGGCATTCAACGTTGACGGTGAATTGAGCGTTTCATTAATATCTAATACGGCAGTTGTTGTTGATGTTATGTTAATATCTCTACTACCGTCACGTCCATAACCGCCCATATCTAACACTTGCCCGACATAGAATTTCTTATATAGTGTGCTAGAATTTACTGTAGCTGGAGCTTTCGCTAATGTTCTAAATGATCCAAGTGATACGGCACTGATCGTAAAGACGTTTGCGTGACCGCTCAATTTAACAACGTCACCTGCATTGAGTTTAGTCTGCCAATCTGCTGGACACACATAAGCTGAGTTAGACCCATTTACTGTATTACATGATCCTGTAAATAGAGAAGTATTTCCACTGCTTCTCATAGCAACATAAAATCTAGATCTAGCTAATGTTGATCCTAGAGATCCTGATCCTGAAAACGTCTCACTTGCATCTCCACTATTAACTGTTAGTTGTCCAGACGAATCGAATGTACCATCAAATGCGTTTGTGAATTTCCATGTGTTGTTAACAGCTCCTGCCTGAGTGCGAAGTCTCTTAATATTTTTTGCAGGAATTAAAAATACAGAACGACTTAGAGATGGTGTGGCCGTATTTGCATTTAATCCATTAGATCCTACAATATCAGCTTTACCGTTTGCGTTGCCTGCTCCGGCACTAATACAAAGGCTCTGGACGTTAGCGAAGCTCTTACCTGCAACCATTCGCATATCATGAATATACATTCTATAACGTGCTGCTGGATCTCCTGGTGTGCCGCTTACATATTCGATAGCTCTAATACGGGCAGTACCTATTTCCGTAGCAGGAAGACTTCCCCCACTAAACACTCGCGTAAGAGCCGCATTAGCCTGTTGACTGCGAAGTGAGATGAGGCTTTGTAGATTGATGCCCCATTGTCCGACTACGTTATCAACCTCGATTGTATTACCATAATTTGTAAGAACCGATGCTGTGTCAACGAACGCAACATCAGTAGCTTTATCGATAGCTACATGTGATGTTACAAGATTTTCAATATCATAACCCTGAACATATGATTTTCCTGGGGCAACATCAGCTGATAACTTTGTCGATAATCCACCATCACCAGAAGAATAAACTCCATTATTGTTGCCGCTAGCTAGATGCTCCCTTAGACGAAGCTCTAAACCATGAACAATCATGTTGCCTTGTGTATCAAATGTTCTTTGAGCTAGATAATCTTTGACGATATTATATTCAGGCTTATCAGAAAGAGACTGAATAATACCATTTTTCGTCTGTAGAATTTCGATGAAGTTGTTTGTGTTATTGGTGGTGATTCCTTCTTTAGCGAGAACGACACTCAATTTGAGGCGTCTTGCTCCAGGAGCAGCAAAATTGTATGATCCTCTGGCAGGATCCAATAATGTTGTGTCTGTAGATGAGTCAACAATAGATTCAGTTACAGTAAATCCTACACGATATGTTGTATTGGCTGAATAATTATCGAGAATTAGCGACTGTTCGCCAACACGAATAAAATGATCTTTCGCAAAGATGATACCATCTCCGACTTTAACAGCTGACCCAAATCCTACGGCAGATGCCGTATGTACGTTTGCTGTCAATGATCCTGTGCCGCTCGCAGTCAACACTTCATTGGCCACAAACATCTTAGTTGTGCCAGCAGTTCCTGATCCAGTATATTTAACAAAGAACGTCTTTAGGTATGGAGTGTTAGCCTCTGCGCCATCTACAACATTTAATACTATTGCCTTTACGCCACTGGTTGATCCTGTAACTGTTCTTCCTACGAATGCGGCAGCATTCACGCTCGCTCCAGCAGACGTATTATTACGTAATTTCACATAAGCGTAATGTTGGTCGTAATTGATTTCACATCCGCGAACAATGCTACCCTCACGGAAAACATGTTCTCCAAATCTATCAATCTGATTTTGCAGAATTGTTTGTAGTTGTGTTAATTCGCGAGCCTGTACAGCCATACCAGGACGAAACAAAATACGATGAAAATTCTTACTCTCATCGTAGTCATCATAGTACGGATCGGTATTTAGGTTTAGCGTGAGGCTAGACGTGTTCGAAACATTAGACATGCGAATCCTTTGAAAATATTAGAATCTGATTACAACTTTTAAATCTTCCGTCTGAGATGCCGATCTTGATACTGGGGCTCTATTCTCAATAAACATCACATCTCCAGTATAATGTCGAACTGTTGGATTGGTTCTAGCTGCTATTGTAGCTGTTCGTGTAGATGTAGTTCCTGTGATTACCTCACCCACATCAAAGTTAATTCCTGTGCCTACGCGAGCGATTCGAACAAGATTCAATACGCCAGCACTATGAGATGAGTTTGTATTTGCAAACCACACTAATCTTCCTTTTGCTCCAGTGGTACCGCCAGTTACAATCTCATCAGCTGTAAATTGTCCAGATGCTCCAGTGACTGTTAATTTCGTTGTCACTGTAATTGTTGTTGCGTTTGCTGCTGTGCCTCCAGATAGAATAGGATCTGCGATGAGACTAACGATACGGAATTCATTATTTGTAGGAAACGTATTAGACTCTGATCCTGTGATCTGAACATTCATCATTAAATTATGACCATAAAGTTCATCGACAGGATTGCTTCCGTGTCCTCCTCGAGGAGAAATTACTACTGTTGCCGCTGCTCCAGACCCCCATGAACCATTAGATGTGAAGCTGACGTTAGCGATAGAATAGTTTGTTCCACCGCTGATCATTGTAACTTTACGCACTTGACCGCCATCACAATTAGCAACATAAGCCGTAGCTGCCGTCGAGCCATCGCCCTTAATTAATACATTTGGTCCAACTCGATATCTTGTCGATGTTGTAGGCAATACGTTAAATGCCGTATTAACTGTTACGGCCCGTGATGAACCTACATAATTGATGATTCTGCGTAACTGACCTGAACCTGGTCCACTCTCAAGAAACACCGTAGAGTAGTTGTATATATCATCTGTCGCTTCAGCATTTGTATTTAATACCATAACCGTGGAATTTGCCACAGAAGAAAATACATTTGATGTTGACTTGAAATTTATACCATTAGATGAAACGACAACTCTATGAATAGCACCATTAACTGCGGCTTGTTGCACAGACCATTGAGCTGATCCATCATTAGCCGTAAGAGTTTTGACTGGAAGCCATGATGCCGTCATAAATTTAAGAGCATCAGCTGCCGAAATTGTATATAGATACTTCCATTGATACGAATCTGATGTAACAATCGTGGATGCACTTGTGCCAGTTGGAGATACTATGCTGGCTGCACCTCGGTTATTATCGAGACACTTATATACGTTATTGTTGCCAGTCATCACATAGAATGATGACGTTGGCAGACTTGTATTTGTGTCAGTATATTGAGTATATACTGTATTATTAGTCCAATTCGTGCGGGCTATGACAAAGCTTCTATCAGCTGATGTCACCCTCTTCATAGCAATCATGTCTCGCCACACATCATATTGACTCTGTATCGTATCTGTAGGCGTAGTTGGATTATTCTCATCATCCCAAGCGCCAATACGACCCAATGCGATGTAGAATCTTGATGGAGATGCTTCCGTGAAAGCCTCATATAGCTGTTGGGCGATCTGAGTTCTCAAGCGGCGAGTGATAATTGCTGACATAGTGACTTCCCCAATTGTTCGTTGTTTAACTATTTATATGCCTAGATGGGCATTAATATAAAATATATCCGCTCACCAACGTATCATCAACGAATCTAGGCTCAAAGGTAGCGAATGTGTTATTGGCCGTAGCTGTAATCGTGTACATACCGTTAGCCAACGGAGTACTTGTCGCAACTATAACTATTCCTGCTCCAGGGATAGGAGCAAGAGCAGAGAAGTTCGTTCCGCTGCCTATCAACACTAGATTATCAACAAATGCTGAGATCTTAATTGGACTGTACACACTAATAAGAGTCGAACTAAATGGCGATATAATAGACATATCGCTTATGGAAACAGTGCCGCTCATGGTATTCCATGTGCGATATGTAGATTCGACATTAGCCGATAATGTTATATCAACGGCTTCTGCTCCACCTGTCGCATATGACACTACACTTTCAACATCCAAATAGCCGACAACTGTTGGATAATCGACAGTCATTGTGTATTCTATTGATGTATTCAACGTAGGATCGACATCAATAGTTACATCATAATCCATAGTATATGTGCCGAACACTTTTGTTCCAGCTGGATTTAGAAGATTCTTCACAGGTGTGATGAATGAATCAAAAAGAACTGGACCACGAATCACATAGGAAAATGCCTGATAATACTCGTTGTCTTGAAGCTTATTGTTCCAACTTAGAAATCCGCGAGTGTCTATATATCTACCTTCACGTAATGTTGTACCCCCAGGAACAGAACCTCCAATAGCATCGAATGAATTTTGACGGCGTAGAGTTACTGATAATCCTGTTTGTTGATTATCCGTTGTTACTGTATCTACGACTCCTATGCCTAAAGTGTTATTACGTATCGTGATAATTTCATTTTTATTATATTCTACGCCTCTTGTGAGAATTGTCGTTGATACCATAGCACCAGGTGCGTTATTTGCAATGATAACTGCATCACGCCCCTTAATACCACCATAACCGTCAGATAATTCTAGATCAGCAATCTGATCATCTATTATAGTACAAGTAGGAATGCCATTTGCTATATTTCGATTGTATCCATATCCAGGATTGGTGAGAGTGATCATGGATATTCTACCAACTGTAGTCGCAACAAATGCAAGCTTAGATCCTATAACTGAACTAACATTTGCTGTGGCCAGATTTGCCGATACCGCAGTACTGTTTGCTCCTAAAGAAATAAATAATGGACCTGTGTTCAATACTACATTCTTTACGGAATTAATCAGATCGCTGTTGAGACTTATAGATTCTGTATTTGCAAGTCCAGATATCGTAAACGCGGCATCAGATCCAGTAGATGGACCTACAACGATTCGGCTTGTTAGACGATATCCCTTTCCTCCTCTAATAATCTTAAATGTAAGGGCTGAAGTGTCGGTTGTGCTTAGAACAGTTCCAGTCGCTCCATGTCCGGTGTTTAGTAATTCGGTGAATGTTAGATCGTCGTCGTTTTGATGAAATGCTCCAGATGTCGTTATCGTTGCATCACTGAGAGGACCAGATGATGTGTTGATTGTCGCATATTCGTCTTTATCAATGTTGTTTATAGATTCTTCTAGAGAAAAACTTCCGTTAACATTCGACAACACTAATTCCCAAGTTTCAACTCCAGAGTAGAAACTCTTTGTCACACTCTCAACTCGACCTCTAGCGGAAGATATAGATCCTACAACAACATCACCTTCCCATGTTTCTGGATTTCCTGTCTTAGGTCCACCAACAGAAAGAATCGTTTCGACGACCCATCTACCGTCACTACATCTTAGTATATCTTCTCCCGGATAATATATGTCAATTTCAGCATTAAATAGGATTCTGAACAAGAATCTATATGCGTCAGCTGAACCTCTAGCGCGATAAAAATCACGAATATGTTTTGTGACAAGACGCTTATCGGCAAGAGCGTTGGTTGGAATATTAGCTAAAAATTCTCGTCTGAAATATTCAAGAAGGACACTTGTTGTCGAATCGATATCTTGATTGCTAGTAAGTTTACGAGCCGCATAGACAGCTTCGTTGATCTGTTCAGCATGTTCGTAGTAGGCTTTTAAGAATTCAACGAAGCGCGGACCTTCATTCCTGATGAATTCTGGAAATTGTGATTCGATATGTGAAGAGATGATCACATATGCTGGCTCTCTGAAGACAACAACACGTTCACCTCTTGCGATATTTACATTCTCTCCAAAAGATTCAGCTACACTGCCGACAATAGGTGATGATATAAAGTTCGCATTGGCAATACCCAACACTTCTCCAACACCCGCAATGGCATATGCGCTCAATCCGGTTACTGTAGTTACACCATTACTGGTGAATGTATAACCTAGAACTAATTGACTGTTAGCCGTAGAGGCACTAGATCCAGATGAGTTTCCGATGGTGAGATTGATTGCAGAAGATTGAGCTTCTGATGTTGATGAACCTACAGATATACCATCGGTGGGAGTAACATCAACAGTCAAACCACTTACTGTTGATGTGCCATTCGATGATGCAACACTATCTAATACAACAACCGATGTCGAAGTGAATAGACCAATTCCACTACCACTTGATGAATATACTACTCCTGAAGTTGGTCCACTAATAGCTAATGGAGTTGACCCCATTGATCCAGCAGATTGCGCAACTGATGCAGAGACTATAGCTCCTATACCAGATACAGATGATGTTGATGTTATATGCCCGTTAGCTCCTCCAGCAAAGTCTCCTACACCCAAAGCGGTGCCTACACCAGCAGTTGTTAGTAATACGTACCAGAGAGTGCTTGATTGTGATGTGACCGATGAAGATCCGAGAGAGATTCCGTCAGCTTCTACAATACCCGTAGAAGTGCCGAGGACTCCAAGCAATCCAGACGACTGTATTGGTTCAATAACTTTGGCGTGAGATACGCCATGAAGGGATCCGCGCATTAGATAGCACCGCCATTAGATACCATCAAACATAGTGGTGGAAATGGTGCTTCCACCACTTCCAACACAGGTTCAATAATACCTAGTAAGCTAGATGTTCTATCAGGTTCTTGAAACTCCCCAAGTGGTAGTCCCAAAATAACGTTTGAAGGAGTATACATAGAGTCCTACCATATAATGACCTATACCTGAAATGAGAATGTGACTAACTATTACTCATCCCACACAAAGTCAACTTGGCAGGCTTGTCCTGTACCGTTTTCGATAACGATACCGATTCCGTTTCCTGCTCCTGTGGCAAGTCCAATTCCGGTATCGCCGAATGTCCAGATCACACCGGCTCCGATTGCTGCTCCGATGCTAGCACGATAACCGAGATCATCTGTAATTGTTGGTGCGATAGAATGTGTTGTAGCCGCTGTACACGCTGCTGCTGGACTATCTGGGTTATGTTTAGCTTCTGTGAGACCAGCCCCTCTAGTACCAGTGTCTGACATACGAACTAATTTAACATCTAATGCTGTTGATGTGGTATTGGTGATTCCTACTTCACGAAGACGACCGCCAGAACCAGCCGCAGCATATAATGATGCTAAAGGTAATGTTGTTGATCCTGCGCTTGTCTTAACACCAGCTGAATAACGTGCCATGCTGATACTCCTTTTTAAACTTAATTACCAACGACCGCCCATAATAGTTCGGTATATACGTACAGGAACAGTTGTTTCTGCCAAAACAGTTGCAATTCCATCAGATGACATGATCGCAGCAGCATGGGATGCTCCAATGCCGCTTACACTGGAAAGACCCAAAACACTCCCATCGGTGTCGATGGTTGTAGTCATCATGTGGAGATTTTGTAATAAAACTAATAGCATATGTTCTATTTATAATACTATCGACGAAGGAACAATCTTCCGGAATATCGTCTAGAAATAGAAGTCGCATCAACTAATTCAAACCCAGCCACTCCTAAGTACGTCGTGCGACTCGCGCCTACTAAGATACCAGTGCTTGTGTCTGCGATGGTGCCGTTATTAGCACCCTGTACATTATTAACATTAACCGTCAATCGAGCATAATCACTGATTGAATAACATGTTAGTCGAGCAGGACAGGAGCCCCCTGTTCCTCCTGCATTGACGATAACATTCGTTTGAAAATCGTAGGGACCATCAACCGTCAGCAAGTTGGAAACGTTTATGATTCCACCAACAAACGTATTGCGATAAACCCAAGTTGGTCCAATCGGATCAATCTCACCTACTCCAAGTGTGATTTCTCCAGCCGCAGTATCGACGGTATCTGATCCAAGAAATAAATTGTGATAGATTTCTCCATTTGTCGTGTGGTTAAATGCGCCACCATCGTTCATGTTTCCGCCTACTCCCGCGACGATGTCTGCACCGAACTTGTTCGCCCGAACCGTATAATAACGTACTGAATTTTTTAACGCCACGACCGCTTCGGTGAAAGTAGCGTCGTGATAATATGAAGATTCAAAAAGTCCCCAATCTACAGAGTAGACCTTGAGGGCGCAATCTCCACCGTTAGTATCGTAAAAGTGACTCAACTGTACGGTGTCGCCATGGCTGGGAGCATCGTCGAAATTTGCCCACATGAAGAAGGAGCAGTTGCCTCCGTCATACCCATCAAGGACGCCGTGTCCGATCACATTCCTCACGACAATACCGAACTGTCCCTGTCGTTCGACCGTACGAAAGCCGATGCAGCCTACGTTCTGCATCTCGAATCCTTCGAGCCATACGTTCTGCCCTTTCATATCAAACATTTCTATTTCGTTGGAGCCCGTGGCCCCAAATTCAATTAGTGGCCGCGCATCGCCGGGATAGGCGAGCCAAATAACAGGCGTTGCGTTTTCATTGAATCCTACTTTGTGTCGATAGCCAGCAGATACTCCATCCGTAGCCGTCATCCCGGCGGTGGGATAGGTGCCTGCACGAAGATAGAGGATTGATCGTGCTCCACAGGTTGCGCGGGCTTTTTCTAATGTTTGCCACGGTGTTACCAATGACCCATTGCCAGTCGTGTCGTTGCCAGCTGAGGCATCAAGAAAACAAAATCCATCCGCGCCGATAGTCGTAGAACTCGTGACCGTCCATGTTCCTTCAACATAATCGCCATCTTTATCCGTAATTCTGACGACGATATTACTCGCCGTGCCGGTGGGGGAGGGCCAGGTGATCGTCCCTGCTGTGCATGTAGTGCTGATCGTCGTGCATGGACCCGCCTCAATCGTCATCCCACTCGGAGCATTGGTGAGTGTGTATGTGTAGGGCCATGATCCACCAACAGCATCAGCATGAATCACATAGGGAATGCCAGTATACGCCCTATAAACTCTGTTCTCCGCATCAAGTCCCGTTACGACTGTCCCGACCGCGATAGGTCTAATAATCTGAAACGTCTGGTAGTTCTGAGCAAATACAGGAGCAGCAATCACTAGAATACAAAATAAACTGAATATTGAGATTAATTGTTTAAACATTAGTTACCTACTCCCATCATTAAGAATGGACTTCCACTTGTTCCTGCTATTCCAGCTACTGCTCCTATCCAACCATTTGATGGACTCACACTATCACTCGCTGCATGATAGGCTGATGCAGCTGGAGCAAATCCACTTTTAACATATGCTACGAGGGCTGCTGGAGTATACGATGTATTATATCCAGATCGGTTATTCATCTTGGCAATTTCTGCAATCGCGTTCGCAGCCGTGCCCGGTCCGCCCAGCGCCGTATCCCACGTTATAATGTTGCGAGTTGAATCGACAAACAAAGGATTCGTAGCATCTACGTCATTGACGCCAGGAAGTTGACCAGCTGTCACATATTCATTATCATATCCGACTCCACTATAACTAACTGTCGCTGTAGTTTCATCACGAAGAGTTCCAGATGCAATCTGCCACGATCCGTTATAATTTGCCTTTGCTGGAGTGAGTACATCTAACGCATAGATTTCATAGATTGATGTTGCATCTGGATTTGTGGTCCACGCAGAACCGACAGTTAATTCAGTAGTTGTGTTGCTACTGATCGTTCGTACTTGATTCAACCCTGTACCCGAAATAATCTTCACGAGAAATGCAGCCCACTGATTGGTCGTCCAAATCGCAGACTTTGTGGTATCAGTTAATGTCGTGGCTCCACCACTCGTAGCAGTTGAGGGGTCGGAGATCTGTGACCCTCTAGTTGCAGTAGCTCTCACTTTATATCCCTGACTGGCGGTGCCGCTCCAAGCAATGTTATTTTTAAAACTCACTAAATTTGCAGGATACATACGCGAGTTTGCAGCTTCATTCGTTTCATTAATCTGTGCAATCGACATGGTATCGGCCCCGGTTCCACTAACATTGACGGTATTATGATCAATCGTCCATGTTGTATTTGTCTGATTACCATACATCGTCGCAATATCGCCAGATGATTTAGCACCCGCATTTGGTAGAGATATATTATTTTTAATTACAAAATCAACAGCAGATGAAAATGATGCAACTAGTGGAACAAACGCATTACCGGTTCCATCTGTTCCACTATGATGATAAATGTTACCATCAATAGTGAGAGCCTGAGTTGTTGTCTGGGCGAGTGAAGTTTCAATAAAATGTGGATTAGTTGCAATCGTACCATATAGATAATTATTGGTAATCGAATGAGATCCGTTTATCAAGATAACTTTACTATCACCACTCGCACCATTAGCGATCAGATTGTCAGAAAATGCAGTAGCCGTGCCTGATGTGGTTGTTCCTCCGAGGGTAACTCTGTCCTGAAGCAGTGATCCCGTCCAATTAAAGTTTGTAATCGATCCGTCGGCTAATACTCGCTTATCTAATACTAAATTCGTAAATGTGCGTAGTCCAGTTGTGCTGGCTGTCATACGAGGAACTAAGCTAAAATTACCAAGCGTTGCCGACCAAGATGTGTTGGTAATAACAAAATCGACAGCTGCCCCTCCGGTTAGGCGTAGTTGCGAGCAATTTGAGAATAATGTATGATTGATCGATGTGTTAAGACTAGAACCAATATACTCAATACCTAAGTTAGCACCATCATCAGCATCTTTAATATCTGCATAATCAGAGACAATTGCAAAGTCTCTCGCCGATGACGTGATTTTCCACGTTGGAGTGCCTGTGGTCGATTGAATCGTCGCAATCGCACTGGTACTTGTACCAGCTAATTGTAAGAGAAACTTTGCAGCACCTGGATTAATAGCAAGATGGGGAGTTGCTGTTACCGCACTCGAATCAAATTTAAAAAATCCACCAGCTTCCACTTTCAACGTAGCAGTTGAAGTGCCTGCTCCTGAATTAATTACTGTACCAGTAGTAGTTAACGTACCCCCGTTGGCGACTGTGAGTGTTCCACCGCCAACAATAGTAATCGCAGTTCCGAGGGTTGGGGTAACACCAATGCTGCGGGCGTCTGTGACAGTAACAACAATCGTATCATTAATTGTGACAGTATCTCCCGCTCCAGGAGGTCCAGACCCACCCCAAGTAGCGGTATTTGACCAATCGCCAGTTACACTGCCTGTATATGCAACAGCCCATACGTTAGACACATAGCAAAACAAAGACACAAAACACAATACCGTCAGTGTTGTATATCTTTTGAGAAATCTCAACATAGGAGTCCCTTACTTGTAGATAATATTCCACTTAATTTCATTCGCTGCAACTTCAGCGACATCAGTATCAGCTACACCAGTCACAACCCAACACGTTAATGCTGTTGAGAATGCAATACCCGAAGGACCGAAGCTTGCTGAAAATCCAGCAGCTGTTGTTGCCGCAGGAATAGCAATTCCAAAGAACACCGTTGATGTGCCTGGAGTTGTATTAGCCGCAGTTAAATTTGAACAACGAAGATATCGAGCCGCTGCGTTGGTATTCGTAACGAGAATACCTAACAATCTACCTGCGGTAGCTTTAATTTCAGTTTCATCTTCGGTTGTGCCAACTGATGTGTGATAATTAATTGAAGCTCCGGTTTGATCATCGTCAACCAACTGTGAAGATGTTAATAATGAGGCAAGCGCAGTAGACATCATATCGAGTTGCGATGACATCAGCCGAAGTTTAGCCGATAGTGATCCAGTACTACCAGCGGTAGCTGCCGCGTCTGCCGTACCACCAACACCCGCATCAGTGACAGATCCTGTAGAATCTGACGCAAGTGTAACCCGCTGTACTCCCGTTCCTGAAATACCATTTCCTGTTGCCGCTAAGATTCCAGAAAATGTGTTATTAACCGCCATTGCTCCATTCAACAAATACCATGCACGAACAGCATCAAGGGTAGCACTTACATCAGCCGGTGCAGTGGCGCTGCCGTATCCACCAATCAAGAGAGGATTAACGGTAGCAGCTGCGGCATCATGTGCGATATCTGGAGTACCTAAACATGGATCGTATGTCCCTGCTAAGTTCTTACATACCATAAAGGACTGCACTCCAGGCATCGTTGCTGGAGGGGTCATACCGGTAGATAAGGCTACTGGTGCAGGCAATTCCGTGTCAACAGTAGTCGTTGCTGCAAATGACATGTTAGGACTAACTAGTAGTCCCAATAGACAAATAATTCTAAGTAAGTTCTGTAACACGCGCCGCTCCTGTCCCTGGGTCTGATGCCCAGATACCTGTTATAATTCCCGTGAAACATGCGGGAACATTATATGTTTCATCTGTACCGATTCGCGTCGAGTAATCAGTAGTAGTTGCTGGGCCTGTGCCCAACGCAAGATATAGAATAGCCGTACTATCGTTGGTAATAACAGCACCCTTACGTGCTGCATTTGACGCTAGAATCGTACCCGTCGTTGCTGAGTCAGCAACAGACGTTCTAGTTGCGGTTGCTGCCATATGAGGCTTGATCGGTAATCGAGCCCCATCGGCATCTGCGACATCGGTTGCTGTCCCATCAGCACCAAATTCAACTTTAACCCGTTGGTGCTTTACTCCACCGATGTCGTCACTTGCGATGACATCGCCGGAAACTCCCACATTTAATGTAGTATTATCTGCCATACATCCTCACTAATTCGCCATATGGCAGGTGATTAATCCTCTGTAATTGTGCTAGTCGTCTTCAGTCTTGGAATAACTCCGACTGCCATTGTGATGCTTGGTGTGACAGTTCCGCTGTACAACAACTTACCTGCGCCTGATGAGGTATTCACGATACCGAAATATGTGATTGCTCCACCAGGTGCTGCGGAACATTCTGCGAAGTCGATATTCGCTGCTGGAGATACTGAGTTGCCGCTTACGACAAATCCAGCACCAGAACGGGCGATTGCAACACGAAGATATCCAGTATATGCCGTTTCGCTTGTAATAGCGGTACCAGCTTCGCCAGGATCTCCTGTGTGGAGAGAAACCCAGAAGGTTCCTGCGGTCGTTGAACCGCGAACTCCCGTTGCATCACCAATATCGCTGATATTGGTGTTGTTGAAGAGAAGTAACAATAAATCGTTCTCAAATGTATTACTTTTGCTCACGGCTTTTTCTCCTAAGTTAATTGAATTTGATCATTACTATTTAGCAAAGTCTTATATATTTAGTAGACCACACTGCTTGAATATGATGGGGCCAACACGGATGCAGATGTTCCGAGGGTTGTTATAGCCCAATTATTGATTTCTCTTAATCCTGTACTATCATTTTTGACATGAACTTTGGAGTCTCTAAGTAAGAGAATTTGGTTTCTAATTGGAATTACATTATATTCACTCACAGACGGTTCAGCAGTTATTGTTATTTCTGCACCAGAAAACGCACTAGGAGCAAAATTAATCAAGTCAATTTGACCAGTTAGATAATTTACTGTGCCTGATGTTGACGTTACATATGTTCTGCTTCCATCACTATTTTGATAATAAACTCTCAGCACTCCATATCCGTCATCATCTAAGTAAGCAGATTCGCCTTTATATGTGAATTCTGATGATGAAATGGCGTACTTATATCCAGGATTTGGCAAATTAAACTGATGATTAAACATAAACGTGTAACTAGAAGATCTGGTTATATCAGGCACAAATCTCTTAGATAATGTCAATGAAAGTGTGCTGCCAACGATTGATGTATCTGAGTTGTCTATGGCTTCTAGAAATTTAGATGCTCGAAACTTACCATCAAATCTATTGAGAACATTTGCCTCATATGATGCTACCGTTGACGCAACACTACTAGCTATATCACTTGCTGTGCCAACGATTGATGTAGGATCATAATTCACAACAATCGATGGTGTAATGTATAGAAATGTGGCATCGACGAATTCAGGAGAAATAGACTGAACGTTATATTTCCTCAACATCGACTTAATGCGCTCTTTTTGTGTTGTGCCAATCACCATTCCACTATTAGGTTTAACAGATATGAACACTTTGCCGTAGATTGGTGGAATATTATCCTCTCCACCCCACACATTTACTCCCTGAAGTGATGGATTATCCCTGAGAATAATGCGTTGATAATCCGATGATGTGACGGCTCTATTTTGTGTCTCATACATACGAGGAGCGTTAAATCTCACTGACTCAATGGGCTCTTGTTCACTTCCACCAGTTGCTCGATCAGCAGTGAATAATGTAAAATTCGATTGAGCGGCAATAGATCCAACTGCCGTAAATGTATTTGCTCCGTTAGTTTTAGCAGCTGAACATGTGCGATATGACACTGCTACAGTGCTGCCGAATGCGGGTTGAGCACCTAAAACTCCATCTCCAAACGAAATCCTATACTTACTCTTTGCATCAGCATCTACAAAAAATACCTTAGCAGTTGCTCCAACAACGAATATATCATCTGCTTTAGTGTATGGAACGACACTTCCAGATGTTGTGACATTGACTGTGATGCTATCAACATCTGTATTGGCATTTGGAATTGTTAGAAATGAATTTGCTGCCGAATATGTAAATCTGTGGGTGAGAGGTGTGCCTTCAGTGATAGTAATGTATCCAGAGAATCTATTCGTGTCGTCAGCCGCAATCGTATATGCTTCAGGTGTAACGAAAATGTAACTGGCCCCGTTGACGGAAGTTGTAAATCTGGTATCCTTCGCTATAGCTAGACTACGAACTGTTGAGTTAGCTGTCACGCCGAACGTAACTAACACATTGGCAGACGCACCTCTAGCTGAAATCGGAGTGTATCCTATAGCTTTCGCCCGACTCACAACACTATCATATAGTTGTGCAGTATCTAGGAACGATTCGTTTGTTGACATGTTGGCATAAAATGATAGCATATATGTGTTATATGCCAGAAGATCGAGTAATGTACCAATAGCAGAATCCGCAAAGTCAACATCTCTAAACGTAGCCTTAGTTGCTAGATAATTTCTCAAATTTGATCGAATTTGATCAAAGCTAAGTCCACTCACTGTCAATGTAGTATTTGCCATGTTATCTTAATCTTTCGAGAGTGAAATTAGCTTCTACAGGCTTTGTTGCGTTTATAGGTCTATAGATAATGGTCACGTCCATAGTTGTGTTGTCTGGATCCGGTTCAACTTGAACATCTATAACAATAACTCTTGGCTCAATATTGCTTAATGCTTGAAGAATGCTTGTCTTAATTTCACTCGCAACAAATGAATCGAATTGTTCAAACAGGTGCTGTCTAACTGTGGATCCAACGAATGGACGAAATGGTCTCTCATTCTGATTAGTCATAATCAATAACTTAACCGCCTGAGTTATAGCATCGGCATTTTTACGTATTACCAAACGACCTGTCTGTGGATGGGCAATAAACCTAAAGTCAAAGTCACTATATTGTATAGTTGTCGTTGGTAGAGTTGCCATATTACTATTTATCTCTTATTGTGGATAATATTTACCCAATAATGTTCTGGTAAAATCCTTTATGTCGCCGGTCAATTGAGTGATATTAGGTGAATTTCTCCCTTTACCATAATATTTCTTCAACACAGCAAACACCTGAGACTCAACATTAGAAATAGATCCTCCATTAGATATAAAATTACTTCTGATGGTAGTAAGCGTTCCGGCATCAGATCTAATAGACTCACTCTTATAAGGATAACTGAATAGATTTCTAAAGTAAATGATCGATGCTGAGATGGCGCCTGTGATGCGAGGAGCAACACTCTGAATTGATTTTTTGATCACTTCAGGAACAGTTAATTTACTCTCTCCTTGTGTGACTTTCTCCAATTCAATAGCAATGCGATCATCTTGAGATTTTGTCTGCGTAATAGACACAAACGGACCAAACATTTCAACAGGACCATAAAATTCTGGAGGTGGTATATTAGCTGCAGGTATCACTTCACTTAAAATAACAGCGTCAGGAAAAGCTTCTACATTTGGTCGTGGAATATCTTCCTGTGGAGGTAGTGGTAGAGCTTCTCCTGATGGCGCGGGCACATCTTCTGGAATATCTAATGGAGTTGTACGTCCGTCTGCTATTGTCTGCTCTTTAACTGTGTCACACAAACTGAATATCAAAACTGTATTACCTGAATGTCCAGACATAGCCTCTAATACAGATGATGGATCGTAGCTAGGAAAGGAGTTTTTAATAGCATTAAATGCATCAGTCGCGGCTTCTTCTCCCTCAAGTTTCCAAGTGAGAATGGCACTAGCAACCTGCTCGCGCAACGATATTACATTCGTCTCTAGTTCGCCTAAAGCATTTTTTGCAGAAGTTGATATAGATGCAATATCACTACCTATAGCAGATCCAATTCCAGATCCAGCACTAAAAACCCCATCCGCTGCTGATGTAAATGACTCTAATAAACCCTTCAATTTATTCAATCCACTCTGCACAGCTTTAGCTGCTTTATCCTCAACACAATGAAATTCTAGATTAATACGACTAAAATCAATAGCTGTAGGCACAAGTATAGTTGAAGATGTTTCAGTGTTTGCGGATGTGATTTCGTCTGCCATTATGCTCCTGTCATTACAGTTGTAGATCCACTAACAGAATGTCCGCAAGTAGCTACATTGTTACTAGCAACTACACGGATACCGTTAATAAAGACTGTTCTAGACGTTGACATTAATGTTGCTGATGTATGTGGAGGAAGTCCATGGCTAGCTACAGTATCTCCATGTCTGGCAGCTGCCATTCCGTTAATGAATACTGTTGGACTACCGGATGTGATAACACCACCTGCCGAGTCAGTTGTTTTGCGGGATATTCCAAATGCCATTATGGATTTAAGTTAATTAGAGATCCAACAACGGTCACGATTCCAGTTGTCGTGATATCAACAGTTCCACTTGCTGTAATAGAAAAGTTTCCTGAAGCAACTACTTCACTTAAATTTCTCAATTTCAAGTCTGTACCTGCAGAAAGGGCAGCTTTCATTCCAGCACTTATATTAATATCTGTTGTTGCCACCAAGAGATAGTCTGATGTTGTCAATAAAACTTTTCCAGTAACGAACGTAGTATCTGCGCCTCCGATTAACGTTGTGCGTTCTTGACCAACATTCAAAGTCTCATTAGCGCCAACAGTTCTGGTTGCATTACGGGATACTCTATAATGTCCATCGCCATTAACTTGTGTTGTGTCTGTACCTCCAATTTGAGTCACATCGTTTCCTGCAATTTTTGTATATCGACTACCACGAACAGTAACATGTTGATCACCTGTGACTTCTTCAATACAGTCTCCATTTACCAATAATCTTGTGTCTCCGTCGATGGTTACATTACATGCGCCGTGAATTACAACATGGTTATTTCCTACAACAACTTCATATGAGTCTCCAACAATCTTAATAATCTTTGTGCCATCGTTCTGAATTTCTTGAAATGTTCCAGCTGCATGATAGTCATGAAGTCTGCGGCATCCTGGCGTATCATCAACTTCATGAATATGTCCTGATGAACTCTCTTCAACTTTATTAAATGGATATATTGTTTGTCCATTTATAGGATCAGGTTCACTCCAAGTGAGTAATTCATACTCACTAGATGGTTTATCTGAAGCTGAAGGCTCAAGTGAATATATCTTAGCAGTCGGCACATCTACTGTTCTGGCAGCACGTTTGTATATAACAGACGGATGTGTCTCAGCTTCTACGAATGTGCGAGCTAGACGATTCGTGTCAGATTCATCCTTTGTTCTAGGATACATACCTTCAGGATCATTAAATCCCTTACTAGAATCAGGTAATGTTTGAGGAATTCCATGAAATGTGCCAATAACCATTGGCTGTTGACATCTAGTTCCATCTAAAAAGAATCCAAGAACCCACGATCCCTGTAAAATTCCTGTCGGACTCTGTCCAATACCTGAAACCGATGCTGATGTTGCTGGCATCATAATCTGTGCCCACGGCAACGATGTTGTTGGAACTTCAGATAGATTGTCGGAATGCCACCCGAAGCATCTCACGCGAACACGTCCAAGATATAGAGGATCTTGAACATCTTCAGCTACACCAAAGAACCAAATAAATTTATTCAATCCGGCATATTCTGTTGGGTTTGTAATCATTAATCTGCTCCGGTATAATCGTCTTGTGATAGAGTTGTTATGGGCATAATCATTCCTGCAACAGAATCCGATGGAACATTTCGTATAGGTGATGTTCTACCATCACGCATACACTCAAGAATCGTGGTGTAGACTCCATCAGTGATACGATGACAGAGACTTGTCACTAAATATCTACCTCGCTCATATTTGCCCTCTCGTCCATTTCCTGACATGTCTGGAAGTACTAAATCAACTACCTGACCAGCAGAGAGCTTCGAATATCCTGGCACAGCAACTAGAAGGACTGATGTATTGTGTAGTTGAACGAACGATGAGTGCACAGATGCTATCACATCAGTTCGGCGTCTAGGATAATTCAACTGATTCACTAATCCCATACGTCCAGTTATAAATGTGCTGTCAGATTGAGACAATGACGTTACATGATATCTACTATGGGCTAGTTCTGCTGATACAAGAAAAGGTGACGATGCCCTCAATGATGGATATGATGTGTTTCCTACATGATTGGATGTTTTAAATTGCTTAGTATACGCATATGTCTTTGAGTTATACGTTTTCAACAACGGATCAATGTACTGATGCGTCATACCATATTGACCTGTTGTTAATCCTCGCAACACATCGAAAGATTTATGATGTGAGTATGATATAATGATTTGATGCTTACGATAAGAGTGTGCTCCCAGTTTAAGAAGTTCTGATGAATCTTCCCTAACATTTTGAGTTGTCCAATAGTAGGTTTCAACAGGTTCTTGATCGAAGAGTGACGCTAATGATCTGAAATGATATCCTTCATGAGTTTCATAAAACACTAACATCGAATCTGGATATACTTCAGATACGGCTTCAGATGCAGTTAAAGCGATTGATCTAAATGCGCTCATGCGAGGATAAATAAATTGATGTGAACCAACACATGTCTCAGATGTGATCAATGAAGTTGACGATATTGGTTTTATATATGTGTTAAAAATTCGACGAATGATATTCTCTGCACTCGATGGCCCATATGCTCCAGTCACCAATTGAGCTTGATCAAACACCATCGGAGCACTTGCAAAATATAAGCTATATAAATCTACTCTATCTTTGACGGCTATTTTATTATCCATCTTATATACGCGGAAATTAGTTAATATCTGAGGCTCATCTCGTCCAGCAGATACTAGACCAATTTGCAACTCTTCATCACCAACAATTGGAAAATTTGTCTGAAATGCCTGTGCATCTGTGAGTGTAATATTACCAGACATAGAATGTGAGAAAATGTCTTCATGAATATTACACTCTAAGATAAGACTGCGAATATCACGAACTTCTGAATTATCGAAGTTCTTTAATATTGCAGAAAATGCTCCAATTTTACCAGGAATTGAAGAATTAGACATTTGAATTGTACAAAACCCTGAGACGCTGAAGAATGAGAGGAACGAAATCTTTATCTACTAACTTAATACGACGACGATTTTCATTTGCAGTTTCTTCAAAATCATAGAACGAAACTTCTTGTCTATCTGATGCGGCCAATGTGTGGTAGGTATCTAGATCGACTTCCAACACAGTTTTAGGAACAATTGTTGTTCCTCCGAACGGCAAGACGAGCTTTTGTTTATTTTCATAAATCCACTCATAATGATGAATAGCCTGCTTTGCAGCTGGAATGCTTCCATACTGCTTCGTGATATATTGTTCAAATGTAATTGAATCCATAGGCCATTGATAATATGGATCATGAATTTCATTCGCAAAATAAATGAGCCAATCCAATCGCTCATCACCATAATATCGACCCGCGATCACGTCCGATCGATCACCTTCAGGTATGATGAAATCGTAATATACGAGTCCTACACCTTTCATAATATTCGCAAGGCGAAGACGACTTGTAATATTTGTGACATTGATCATACGACCATCATCGAACAGATCATAAGATATAGTAGGATGTGTTTTAAAGTAGTGCATTATCTATTACGATCCATGATATCCGATTTTGTAATGATCGTCAATTCTGTGAATTCCATCGCAATCGTGACGCTCACAGGAGCGTGGGTGTCTTTAAAGTATGCGACATGATCTTGACCGTGATAGTTGACAACGAAAGATGTCAACACAGACGGCGCGATTGTGAATAGAAAATCTGGATGATTAAATGTGATGTCAAACTCATCAGGATATCCAAAGAATTGAGTGTCAAGTCTCAGATCAGGAGCAGCGTGGTACTTAAATCTAAAAATAATTTGACGAATTTGTTCAGATTCTTCAGCGTTCTGAGCCGATAGCGCATATTCAAATCTGTGAGTTCTAAAATCTACATTATTAAATAACATAGCACGATGTGGATTGCCGGTCATGCCAGCTCCCAACTTCGCGCCTCTGATTAGATCTCCCACAAGAGGAAGACCTTGCAGTCCACTACCAGATTCTCCAGATGATGCAAAATTTAAATATCCATATCCGAACTTCTTCATCGACTCACGAAAAATTCCCTGAGCACTAGCAGCAGAACCTTTTCGAATTGATCCGATAAGATCCTTCACATCTTGACCGACTTCAGCAGGATGGGTAGCACCTCGTCCTATTGATGCTCCTACACGACCAAGTACACCAACAGTCTCATTATCCCAATTATTCTTATATCCTGTTCCTAAATGACTAGGTACTGGCAATAAGATCGTGGCTAGCGGTGATGAGTTTGTATTAGAGTCCCTTGTGTGCTTTTCTCTCTTAACAGCAGAAAATTTGATCCAATATTCTAATTTTTTAATATTATATGGATATTGCAATCTTGGAATTGGCGCAGGCGGACCAGCACTCTCTAGAGGATTAGCGGCAGCCCTAGCAGCTCCAACTACAGCATCGAAGCCTAAATCATTTGATTGTTCCTGAAATGCGTTGTATTGTTTCATACAACTATTTATCACATAAATATCAATATGACTAAGCCACAACGATATGTTCCTAAATTTCCAGCCAAATATAAGGGTGATCCAACTCAAGTTTGGTATAGATCTATGTGGGAACGACAATGTATGGTGTTTTTCGATGCCCAGAGTGCTATAAAGAGTTGGTCAAGCGAAGAAATAATACTTCCATATAGAGATCCGCTAAATCAAAGATGTAGGAGATACTTCCCAGACTTTTTGGTGACCTTAGAAGCCAAAGATAAGAGTATAAAAACTCTTCTTATTGAAGTTAAGCCTATGGCACAGACCAAACCACCACTTCTACCAAAATCAGGAAAACAAACACCTCGGTTTATACGCGAATGCTACACTTACGGCGTCAATCAAGCTAAGTGGGACACAGCTAAAGCGTACTGTAAGTCAAAAGGATGGGAATTTGTAATTTGGACAGAGAACGACCTACCATTTATCTAACATAAATAGTTACAATGCCTGCATATATTCTCGATCAAGTACTATCTCTCGGAAAAACCGCGTACGGAATGGCTAAATCTGGTATTGCCGTTAAGTGGCATCGTGATATGGCGCGAGGTCTTGCATCTCAGGTTGCAACCACTCCAAATAAGATGATGAATCGTGATGATCAGAGGCTTGTATCGAGTTTGGCACCAGGAAATATGTATTTATTTTCATATGATCCGAAGTTGAAGAAAGAACTTCCATTCTACGACAGATTTCCCGCCATAATCGCATTCAAGGGACTACCAGACGGCTTTTTAGGGCTCAACCTTCATTATATTCCATTATTATATAGAGCAAAATTATTAGATGCTCTGCTCGACACATTAAATAACGGAAAACTAACGCGAGAGACGAAGTTTAGAATATCATATAAGATGTTAGATGGTGCAACAAAGTTTAAGTATTTTCGCCCATGCTTGAAGAGATATCTTTACAGTCATGTGAGATCAAAATTCTTAGAAGTTCATCCTAAACAATGGGACATCGCAGCATTTCTTCCTCTCGCTAGATTTGAAAAGGAATCCATCGAAGCTGTCTATAGAGACTCGATGAGTAAGGTATAGGTATAATATGGCAGCAAATCCATTCGGTCTAGACAAATTTATCGCAGAAATGGGTCAAGGTGGCATATCAAAGCCATCACATTTCTATGTGATTATCAATTCTCCGGCTGGTCAGGCGTTTAGAGACGACACACAGGCCCTTACATTACGTATTGATTCAGTAAATATGCCAGGACGATCTATCAGCACGTTTACAAAACAAACAGTAGGTCGTCCACGTCAAATCCCATACTCATTCGTCACGCTACCAGTTCAGATTACTGTCATTCTCAGTGAAGATATGTGGGAACGTCAACATTTTATGAATTGGCAAGATAATATGATAGGAGATATACGATCATCATCTAGTCAAGGAGAGTCGCCAATCACTACAGATGTTGGATACTACGATGATGGTGTTGGTACGATGGAGATCATGCAATTCGCTGAATCGCCAGCAGGACAGGGCCGTGAACAGTCAGGAAGTGCTTCAGCCGTTCTAGGTCGTCAACTTTCAGACGTTGCTCAATCTCTTGGTTTCAACACTTCTACGATAACCAAACCATTTGGATTCAATCCATTCGGCATCGGTAATGAGAATGTCGTTGTGAAACATTCTACGAAGATCACGTTGCATGAAGTCTTTCCTATCACAATCAACGAGATACCTCTTAGCTGGGATGCAGATGGTCTGGCTAGAATTACAGTTGAATTTCAGTACGCATACTTCACAGAGGAACACACCGCATTAGATGCTACTAGAGGAGACTCAAAGAGTGCATTCCGTCAAGCGATGGAGGGCTTCGGTAGATTCATTCCAGCTGCGTCACTTATCAGACAAGTCGGACTCAAGAAGGCAGCATCTATTACCGGTAGAGCAGCACTTTCACAGGCAGAAGGACTTTCAGGAACTTTCAAGTCAATTAATCCATTTTAAGGAGATTAGATCATGTCGCTTCCTAGGTTAAGTATTCCACAATTTACCACAACACTTCCATCAACTGGGACAGAAGTGTTATATCGAGCATTCGTTGTCAAAGAAGAAAAGATTCTTCTCATGGCAGCAGAAGCTAAAGATCAAAAGAGTATGATCACTGCGATCAAACAAGTATTGCAGGCATGTATCATTTCTCCAACAGATTTGAAAATCGACAAACTAGCATTCTTTGATATTGAATATCTCTTCCTACAGGTTCGTGCAAAGAGTATTGGCGAAACTGTAAAATTATCATTCAAACATAAGAATGGAGTTCGTCGTACAGGCGAGCCATGTGATACAAACGTTGAAATTGAAATAAACTTAGAAACTCTAAGCCCTCCAATTCCAACTACAGAATATTCAAATATTGTGCTCTCTCCCACGATGATGTTGGAGTTACGGTATCCAACGTTAGATGAGATCATTGCAATCAGTTCAGATAAGAGCGGTCCTGAAAATCCTAACAAAATATTTGACTTGCTTGCTGCATGTGTTGTGCGTGTTATTGACGGAGATGAAGTTCATATTCCAGACACTAAGAAGGAAGCACTTCAGTTTATCGAATCTCTCCCTCATCAATTCACACAAGATATTAACAATTTTATCGAACATATGCCAACAGTAAAACTTGATATTAACTATACATGTACAGGATGTGGCGATACTGAAATAATCGCGCTACGTGGCCTAAAGGATTTTTTTTAGTTGCGCTGGCACATAATTCGTTAGGAAATTATTACCAGCTCATTACAATGTTATCATTTTATCATAAGTACGCGATTAGCGACATTGAAGATATGATGCCGTGGGAACGAGAAGTCCTCGTAAAGATCATTATACAATTCGTGAAACAGGACGCAGAAGCTCAAAAAGGATCTGAACAATAATGCCATTTCCACAACCTCCATCAGGCGATCCACTCAATGTAGGAGACTTCGACATGTCTCCATCAAAATTTTTCAGTATGCAGACGAAAACAAACGTCTCGCAAGTTATAATTGAAAAATTAAGTAGCATTGAGAACATACTTAAAGCTCAATTGATCATGAATTCTAAGTGGTTCACGATGGAGGCTGATAGACGCCAAGATGTGGCGTTTGAAGCTGCAAAATCACAGAAGGTCGATAAATCTCAGGCATTTGAACGAGTAACTACTGTTGCTGATAGTCTTTATACAGGTCTTCTATCTGCTCTGGCAATTCTCTTTGCATTATTATATCCAAAAATTGCAGCGATAGTCGGTCATATCGGTGAAATCATTTTAGGATTGAAGGCACAATTACTTAGAGATATTATCAATCCAATCAAAGAGAAGATTAAGACATTTAAAAATTTTATCGAAGGCATTCATCTCAAAGGGATAACTAAGGGTTTAGGTCGAGTCGGCGAATTCATTAAAATGTTCGGCAACTTTATCGGCAAGGTTGCACTTCTCATTCCTGGCATGGGGAAACTCATGAGATTTCTTCCATTTCTCGGTCAGCTGATGATGATCGTTGATTTTATCAACGGATTTTTAGTGGGCTTGAGCGGCAACGGCAACTTATTCACTACACTTCGCGAGGGCATTTTAAACATCGGCAATGAATTGATGAAGTTCGTTGTTCATATCACATCTGGATTACTCAAATACCTAGGCTTTGATGATGCAGGCAAATGGGTTGAGAAAAACGGCATCACGTTCGTTAATGATGTTGTAGGATTTGCCCGCGAACTAATTGATGGTGTTGCAAACGTTATAATTTCACTGTTCAATATAACCAAAACTGCAATTAAAGGATTATTAAATAAAACTGCCGGGCTATTGTCTTCAATTGGAATGACATCAGCAGCCGACACATTAACAGAAGCCGCAAATTCCGGCTTTTTAAATTCAAAAGTTGAAAGTCCAACTGACGCAGGTAATACTGTTACACCAAAGACAACCAATCTATTTAAAGGCAATGCGTTTGAGTTCTTCAATGTATTTAAAGATGATCTTTTGGGTGAAAATGGAATCGGATCTATATTAGCAGCTAAGAATCGCAAAGAAGAGGATGCATCGTTCACGTCGCCATATGAATGGTTTGACAAATGGAGTGCTCAACTTCAAAGAGACGCAATAGCGAGAGGCATTTCTTCACCATCTGGTAGAAAAGATGAAAACAGCTTCGGCACATGGTTCAATTCAACTATCAATCAGGCAAGTGATTCTCTCAATAATTGGATGATGAAAGGATCGTATGCTGCATTAGAAGCCCAAGAAAAGGAACTAGCCGCACTTCATCAAGCTGATGTTAATTTACGTAGAGGTGGTAGTAGGTTTGCACCTATAGGGGAACCAATAGTCATTGCACCACAAACTTCATCGAATATATCTACCAGTAATATGAATGTTCATCAGACTGTAGGTAGTCAACTATCTACACGTAATCAAGATTCAGTTTTAACTAATCTCTTCTCAGGCAATGTATACTTCCCTGAGTAATACATTTAAGTTATATGATCAACTACAGTTGAAGATCCTCTCAATAGTGTACTATACTTGATCAACCGCGGTGGGCTGTTAATCAGAATTATATCACACTTTTAACGTTTTGTCAAGTGTTTTATTGAGTTATTTTCAATTTTAATGTTGGCGTCATTTGCGTAGATTGATGGCCCTATTCTACGCATTCCAAATGGGTTCTAAATGAGCCGATTAAGCTCTATAATCGACTCAAATACAAAAGACGTAGATACCATCACATTTTGCGTAAAATGACGTTTAAACGACTTTTAGCGATTTTCGACTCTCAAACATCAAGCTGGAAGAGGGGTTTAGAAGACGATTTTTGAGAGTTTAAATATCTGTTAAAGCAGTAGACAGAGAAAAGCCCTCTAAGATATTCATTTATCTTAGAGGGCTTTCTGTTATGATGTTAGTATTAGTCTATTCGTCGTCTTCGTTAGCGAGACTTTCAAAGAACGACTGATTTTCAGTAGTCAATGTTGATTTCGGAATTGCCGATGTTTCAGCTTTGCCTACTGCGGAACTTCTGTCAACAAATGCCTCTTTTTGTGAAGGTGCATCAGCACTCGCCGACGGTGCTCGACGGGATGGAATAGCCAAGACTTTTTCTAGTCTGTCTTGTAATTCAGCATATGACTTGAATTGATCCGCTGCGATAAATGGTTGCAATGGATATGCTTGCTTCCAAATAGCTTCCATTTTCTCTTCTGATTTATCCAGTGGTGCTGGAATATCAAATTCAGACTTGTCGTAATTTGGGATTGATCCTGGAGCAGAATCACAGAACAGCCTCAATTTTAAATTCGCTCCACTCCACATATCAAATGGATTCATTGACGCCTGATCTTCAAACTGAGGCGTCATCTTTTCGTTCAACATGTCGAACACTTTCTTACCGAATGCGAATGTAAAGACTTTGCCCTCAGCTGCCGGATTGGCTGAATCCTTCACAACATAGATGTTGGCGATATACTTCAGCTTACGTTTTTGATCACGCGCCAACTTCTGTCCATTAGGACCTTCTTGCCACAACTTAGAATTCAATTCAGATACTGGATCTGCTTGACCGATAGTTGTAAGTGAGTTTTCGAAATACCAGCCGCCAGATCCTTTAAATGCGTGATGCCACAAACGAACGAATGGAACTGTCTCTCCTTCTGGAGCAGGCAAGAACCTGATTATAGCTGATCCACATTTTGTCTTATCTGTCGTTAATTTCCAGAAGCGATCATCAGATGCCGCCTTCTTAGTCATCTTAGACATTTCTTGGGCTAGATTTTGGAGACTTGAACCGCGAGCGGCTTTGAGGGAAGCGAACGTACCTGTAGCAGCCATGATAGCTACCTCCTTATAATGGGTGTATGTGAAGTATGTTTGGTGCGCCCAGCTAGATTTACACTAGCATCTGGAATAATTTCCGCTTTAAAAATTAAGCTACGGGCGCATTAAACGTGTAAGTTGTATTATAACATTATATATAACATTTTGTCTCGAAAGTTATAGATTTTTCTTTAATAAATGTGCAGCTTTTGCCTCCTCTGTTATTTTTGTTTTGAGTGTTTTTGTTAGTAGAGATTTTACAGACTCAAATTCAATACGCTTATCTTCACATATTAGTTGAACCGATTCTAATAATGATATTCCACACGATTTAGATTTTGCTTCAACTAAAGCACTAAATGCTATAGGAGTCATGAATGAAATTATAATTGGTTCACTTTCAATCAACTTATATGTTTGAATTTTATTTCGTTTCATCTGAGTCCCTTGTAAAAATTGTGCCGCATGGTGGAAGAATTTTTCCTCCGACATCAATACGAACGATGTCTTTGCCTAGTAATGCTGGCCAATACGCTTCATATGCAATTGTTGGACTATAAGATTCAGTACCGTCGATTGCTGCTTCGGGACACTCAAAACAATGGAATTCTCCAGGCTCTACAATCATGTGATCTCCAGCTTTAAGAATCGTAATATCCTCTAGAGCGTAGTCGTTTTTCATGACATGAATGTGAAGTACCCCACGTTCAACATAAAATCCATTATATTTATGTTCATGTTTATGTGTAGAGCATCTTGTGCCGCGATTCACTTCTAATCGATGCAATTCTGTTACTGGATTTTTAAAGATCTCAGTTGTTGTTCCCCAAACTTTTCCGGTAATCGCTCCCATATTATCCTTTATAACCTTTAAATGTTTTCCAACCTTCTAGCTGCCAGAATAGATCACATAAAGCCGGCATATCACTATCTTTCCATCCAATACTTTTACAATATTGGAGCCATTCTGTGCATAGTTTTGTCTGTCTCGTTGTTGACATCATTGGCTTTCTCCATTTTTCTAACTAACATTTCTAGTGCTAGTAATTTATCTGATAGTTTCATTGATTCGTCGCATTCTCTAAGTAATGCGAGATCGAAGTTGTCGTATTGTAGAGATGCTAAGTCGATGTCGTCCCACTTAACATGAATTTCCTTTGTTCTATCGAAATTAGTTCTTAATTCCCAATGCATATATTATCCGTTTAAATTGTGTCTAGATTCGGATAGATTTATATCACTATTGAGTAGTTCGCCTCTGTGCATCCATACTCCAGGACTATCGTTGCTGGGAACAAATGTTGGACAACACCAACAATTAGGTGCATTCCAGTGTGGTTCTACTGAATGATTTGCTGGAATAATATGTGGAACATTATCCATGATGGCCTTTATCCTTCTCTGCGTTATTTGGAGATATGATCATAAAAATTCTTCCAGATTCATCAAATCTAGGCGTCCATTCTCCAGGAACCATTGTATAATTTCGTCCTCGCCAGTTATATAACTTAGCTTTTCCAATTCTATTATGCCATTTTTGATATAAATTTGTAATAAAGTTCATGATATATTCCTCAATGGATTTTTACGGCTCTCTGCATCATGATATCCACATGTACATCCCATTGGAACAAATGTGTGTCCTAAATAGATACTATCATGTCCTTCTATTTCAGTTCCACAGTGACATGTTTCTGGGTCTATTTCCCAACCGCAACATAAACATGTCAAATGCTCCATGTTAGAACTCCCTATAAAATGTGTGTGTTCCAATGCTCGCAACTTTTTCTAGTCCTGGAGTCCATCGTGGATTAATTTTACTAGAATGGTAGTGTGTTGCTTTATCTGTGAAGTCGAATATCTTTCGCTCTAAAATGATCTTAGCGATGTGTTGTGATTCTGACCACGCATCGTAATCTTTAGGTGTATCACTGATGCCATCGCAATACCACGAGAATTGACACGCTTTAGAGTCGTATGTTGCTTTTTCTGCATACTGCGATCCTGTATATCTACCCTGCTCAATAACATCACATATCTGCTTTGGGAATTTATTTGATGTTGTTCGATTTAAGACTACAAGACCAACTGCTAATTTTCCAGCCAATGATTCACTTCTAGCCTCAAAGTATATATTTTTTGCCAGACAATCCAATTCGTGGGTCTTCACGGCGTATACATAAGATGTTTTAGATGCTACAGCTTCAGTTTCTTGAATTGGTGATAATGCATTTCCTACTAAAAATATGCCAAATATTGTGCCAGCTACAAACGCAAGTGTGATTCCTTTGAATGTCTTCATAATATCGCCTCCTAGTTATATTCTGAACTTAGATCCAGTCAATATAATTCTTTCCCGCAGGATGCTTCTCGCGCCAAAGTTTATCAAATTCCTGTACATGTACAGTTGCAGGCTCAACAAATAGTTGAGGCTTTGATGAATCTTGACTTGCGACAATTACTACCAACTGAATTGCATTGAATTTAGGATCATGATTCATAGTGTCGCCAAATAAAATCTTATACGCTGCTGTCTGTAAGAAGTGCTTAACTACATCTTTTCGTCGCTTCTCAGTATTTGCAGTTTTAAAATCTACAATTGATAGCATGCCGTTCCAGATTCCTATAAGATCTGGTGTCCCTGCTAGCTCATATTTGTCTGAGTAAATAGCAGTTTCTAGCATGTATACTTCTGTGAGATGTAAATCCAGAAGATTTTTGATTTGTTGAAATAGATCGAGGTGAACAGGCATTACACGACGATAATCTATAGTTTCATTTAATAAATGAGCTTCTAATAATTTATGTACTGCTGTTCCTCGTCGTCCTCCGCGAGCCGTAGCAGCATTCGCGGCTTCCTCACCTACATTAGCTCGCCACTCATCTAAGCCAGGACTATTTATAGCTTCTCCAAGAAAAGTAGTAACTGATTTATACCACTGTCCATTAAACGATTGATATTCATGACCTCCTTCTGGAGGTATCCTAAACGGCAGTTCGGCTAATTCAATAGCTGGATGTTTAAATTTAATGAGTGTCAATTGTGTTCTTTCGTCCTGAATGTTTCTTGATGTTCTTCAGAAGATCCTTGAAGTTGTCGTCCATCTTTCGTGTTCCCGCCACACCACTTACAATATCTGTAGATGATACTATGACCAATTCTACTTCAGGATGATTCTCTTTAAATTTATCAAGATCAACTATTGATAGTTTAACTTCAGCGATATCTCCGGTTTCTCTATTTTTAAATGAGTATGTTGGCATTATTTACTTCCATTGATGTCTAATTGTTCGAAATATATGTCCAATTCATACATGAGTGTTTCTCCGTTGTCTCCATCACCGCCGCTCTTCCAACAGAATGAATCGTCTCCAAATTTATAATCTATTACGGAAAGAGCTTCAAATAGTTCTAAACTTTTAGGATGATGTTCGATTCCGTTTTCCCAACGTTTATTAATATCTGTTTCAACTGTGAATTCCTTCATTTTTGTCCTCTAAATTATATGCTAATATTTTTTCTAGATCGCCCTGCAATTCTTCAATGTGACACTCAGAACATATTCGTTTAATTGGACGACATATACGTCCTCGATCTGGCACTGTAGCAGGACGCTCATGACATATTATACATTTCATATCGATCTCCTATAGATGGTCGTCTGAATCGATTTCAATAGCAAACTTCTGTTCTTTTGCTAGAGACTCTTTATACCATTCAGCAAATCCGATTGTTACATTTTTACGAATGAGAGGCCATGCCCACTTCCACAGAGCATCTTTAATGTCAT
>ERZ1292625.342-Hain-H41-01um-R1-342-length-73898-cov-8_pt1 | contig 36631 bp, 33 predicted proteins | sample MGYA00564400_ERZ1292625 | MGnify/ENA primary metagenome ERZ1292625 (study PRJEB36523, sample SAMEA6512639) | groundwater metagenome | collected 2019-01-08 | study: AquaDiva: Metagenomics assemblies of 32 groundwater samples
TTATTATTATTATTTATATTATTATTATTATTATTATTATTATTTATATTATTATTATTATTATTTATATTTGATTGTGTTTGTCTGATTTGGTCTTCGGTGACATAAGTATTTTCGACACCTCTTAACATGACAGATAATATTTGTTGATGATATGATAATGGTTGATCAGATGGTAAATTTCTTGTAAGAATATAATAATAAAAATCTTGAGTTGTTTCATAAATCATTCCTTTGATTTTATTTTTAGTTTCGTGTGTAATATACAATTCGCATTGATTATATTGACGTAAATCGGGTTTATCAATTCGGAAAATCCGTGATATTTCAGAATCATCACGTGAACTAATATTATTTGTTCCATGCAAAGGCCGAATGAGTAGATTGATTTTAAACTCAATTTGTGTTAAATCATTGAAATCATCAATATCGTAAAGATTTTCTGCCATATAATCAATTATATCAGCAAAAACACCTAATCCAAGAGCTAATGCTTGTGAATAAATAAGTCTTCTATCCATAAACATATTGAATCTGCCACCGAGGGTAGCTTGAAACGAAATAAATTCCCAGAATTGTTTTAATATTAATTTGATATGTTGTCCATTGACAGATGTATCATCTACATTTGCTTCTAAAAATGTTTGTAAAAATGTATAACGCGTGTAAGATATTTTATTTGCAATAATAACAAATTTGTTTTGTATTCTTGGATTAAACCAATCGTATTCCCAATTAACTTGTCTTGTTTTATCTACAAAATTATATCTAATTTGTTCTAACTCACTTATAGCAATATCAGAACTTACAGGTATATGTTCAAATTTATATTTAACAAACGCGTTTTCTACTCCCGCTTCTTTGCATTCTCGTGCATAATTACGACAATCTTCTGTTTGTTTTTCCGGCACTAATGGGTGTTTTCGTCTGAAAAGATCTAATTCTCTTTTTTGTTGATCATCAAATTTCAGATCAGATATGATATTAGAAGTAGTGATTCCCGTTTCTACCATAGTTGGTATATTTAATTGTTCGAATTCAATGAGAGGAGTGTCAATAACAGCTTTGATAGAAAATTCACTATTAAATTCTTTCTGTCGAATATAATGATCAATTTCTTCGATGAGATCATTTTGCTGATCTTGAGACAGATGTTCAAACGCCACGTGAAAAAGTTTGTATAATCGACGTTTCTCGTAAAACGATTGATAGTTAAGAGTAGAATTAATTAGATCGCATCGAAGATCTTTTAACTCTTTTATCGAATATTTGTGTCTACTATTAGCTTGAATATCATTTTTCATTTCCTGATGAAAACTATCAATATCATGATTAATTGACGAGATCGGTAATTTTGTGATCCCTTTTTTCACAGCGTCATTATGATTATTATAGTATAATTGTTGCCTTGAAAACGGATTAACTAATTTTAAATATTCGTAATTAGTGGTGGATAAATCAAACATTGGCCGAGCAGTATTTGTTTCGCTGACTTCACTTGATAATTGATCACTGAATCGAATAGTAGATTTATTAGTAAATTTAGATGGATTATTAGAACAATCAACTTGTTCTAATAATGTAGATAATAGATTATAATGAGCAAATATCTGAGAATGAATGGAAAAATTACGAGATGATACAGGATTTTCATACCAACTTCTTCCTATTAATGGTACGACATTTCCTTCTTTTGTACTATCAACCCCTGAATCATCTGATAATACATCAATATCTTCTTGTTTGGGGCCAAAATTCATAAGTAAGCATAAATGAGTGAAAGCATACTGATATCCTAACACATCGTCTTTGAAAAAATTAAGTTGATTGAATAAGTATTGAATTCGCGTGACACAATCGGCTATATTACTTGGAAAGAAATTGATAATATTGATATAACCAGTTTTGGAATCAAATCGAACTTTCATAGTAGCTGTGTATGGTTCAAACAGATTATTTAAATTCTGTTCAGGCGGACACTCGTGCATCGTTTTTAACAATAATAAAGTTAATTTGATAATAGTATATTTCATGGAGAAATCATATAAGAAGAAATCAGCATAAGCATTAACAACAGGATGAAGATCAGGAATTTCAAAATAGGCAGTTGCAATAGATAACATAAAATCTCTAGAGTTGGAATAACCACCGACATTATAATAAATATTATTAAGCAATCCTTTGATATTAGCTTGACCAACATCAGTTGAACCGTTTCGACAATCAATTCGAAGAGACATTGCTTCATTCCCAGAATTATTCGGAACAATTTCATAATGTGGTAATAAACGATTAATGTGTGCAATGCATGCTTCAGTGAAATCCACTGTATCTTTATTTGACAATTTACAGGCTTCGGCTTCTTTTAATAATATCGTCATTTTTTTCATGTAAATAGAAGAAGATTCGTGTATTTCTTCAAGTGCTTGTTTAACAGAAAACGCTTGTACTCGTTTGATTCTATATTTAACATCATTATCGTATCGAGTTTTAAGAATATGTTCAATTTTTTGATATTTGGGTGAATATTCTCCACCATTTTCAATAGCGTATTTGAGGTATTTATGAAAGAGACGAAACGTTGGTGTAAGGAATTTAGGTGTGATACCACATTTATTGAAATGAGACATAAGATATGAAAGAGAAGCAAATTGTCGAAGGAAAGGAATTTTAATCATTGGTTTGGTTTGTCCCGTTGAGAGATCATGTCTATTTTCAGAAGACAATTTGCCAGCAATTCTAATTGTGACATAACGAGTTAAAATAGGATAATCAGTGACTTGGTATACATCGTCGTTGGTAGTAATGATGCTCCTAGGATTTTGAACAGTTGTTGCTTTTGATTCAAAACCGTCATTTGATCCAATGGTTTGATTAGTCGTGAGTTCTTTAGCACTTGTAGTATTTCTCTGTTTGATGATTTCACTGTTCGGTGACGAACCTGGATGCCCATTACAATTAATAATTTGTATCGCTTTTTTCACGACACTATCTGTTGATATGAAAAATCGTTGTTTATCTTCGTCGATGGGTAATCTCATGTCATCTGAGCAATGAACTTCGAAAGCGGTACTCTTGTAATATTTAACTTTTTGATGATCGTGACTGCTTTGTTTAGCAAAATAATTCATAATAGTACTAATAAGTTCTTGGAGTCTTGATTTTCCACCAGCGGGATCTCCATATAAAACAATAGCAAATTGTTCTATATCCATATTACACAAATCATGTGCCACTAATCGGGTGATAATAAACATACTTTCGTATGATAAATGTTCGACCAACGGACGAGTTAATCGAATAATATTATGCTGTAACATTTCAAAAGCAGTTGAAATATCATCTCTACAGATATTAATATTATTGTCAAAATAAGTGTATCTGTTAGCTTCATTTGGACCAGGGTCATAGTCTTTAAAAAAAGTAGAACAGACCGTTCCTAATACTTGAATACTGTCAACTGTATCATTATCAATTAAAATTTTCATACAATGCGATGCGTTACGAAGAAAATCTTGTAAATATCGAGTAAAAGCATCATTGTTAGTAGGAATATTAGTATATTTTTTATCAGAGATAATATCAACAACTAATTGCCGAGCTCGTGAAAACTCTCGCGGAGGTGGATTAAAATGAAGTGCATGTTCTGTAGAATTTCCCATATGGAAACAAATATCACGGTCATAATGATGTAATATAACCACTTTCGTACAAATATTACTTAAATATTTGGGCCAATCATGAGCAATGGGGTCACTGACGATAGAAGCAAGTAAATTCATTTTTGTAATCCATGAATGAATAAGTTGTTTGGGATTATACAATTGTTTATCTGTATAATTTTTATTTTAGTTATTTTAACGTTTTTTTAATAGTTTTTTTAATGTGAATACTTTGATCTTTCCGTTTGTAGCTAGCTAATTCATCTCGATAAAAAGAATAATTGAGTAATTTAGTTGTTCCAATAAAAACAGAAGTCATTAAAAACAATTCATCTACAATTGGGTCGTTTGTTTTTAAATCATACCAAGCAGGAAAATTGCCGTATATTTTGGTTTTATTGTATAAATAGGATAAAGTTTCTTGCATGTGAAATAATCGACTTATATTAAAAACTTCTCGGACATATTCTGAACAACTTGTAAGACCTTTTGACGGTACCCAGTATCTACCGAATAAACTATAAATATCAATTTTAGTATATTGTTTTTTCGGATATTGATCAGGGAAGAAATGAGCAGCAACGTTTCCAACAAAAACATGTTTTAATAATTCTTGAATAGTATCATCAACCCACATACAGATAAACAATTCAAAAGGACTGATATTGGCCAATATTAAAACAGCATCAAATAAAACATCAGTGGCTGTTTGTTGCTCATCAGTAGGTTCCTTTCTTTTCTTTTTGGTGGTTTTTTTATTTTCTACAATTGCCATTAGTTTATGTTTAAGGGTCTCTGGTAAATTTTTAATAAATTGTTCATTTGATTTGGTTTCTAATTCATTTCCAAACACTTTTGCTCTAAGATAATGGTTTTCAATTTTGAATGCAGATTTAATAAACCCATTTTCAAAAAAAAAATCAGCAATGACTAGTTTAGGTTTTCGATATTGAGTATATTCGAGATATTTGTTTTTCAACTGAGAGAATTTGTCACATGAAACTTTGATAACAGCGCCAATTAGGTTGAATATAGTTAATAAGTTGCGACAATCATTGTTAGATGATATTTGTCTATGATCTCCGCGTTTAAAATTATGTTGATAATTAATAGCAATACAAAACTCGTGAATAGCCGGTAATGATTCAGTACTTTGTTTGTTCATATTCGAATTTTGAATATCAATCATTTGTTTAAAAGTGTCTGCATCAATTGATTCGTTATTATTTGGATTAGGTTGATTATTTTCTCGTTTTTTTAATGTTCGTAAATATTCAGAGAATTGAGGTCCTTTTCCAAGATCACGATGATCTTTACTTTCAAATATATTAAAATATGTATCGTCGTCAGCCATATCTATACCTAAAAAATAATAAAATCAATGATACTAATAAATAATAAGAATGATAATAATAATTTACCGCTATCATCAATATTCATTTTTTAAAAGAAAAAATCCTATTAGTTTTATTTTAAGAGAAAAATGAAAAATAAAAAAAAAAATTCAAATTTTTATATATATACTTGAATATGAATAGTATATTTATAATATATAATTGCCTACATTGTACGCGTACGACAGTAAGTATATGTTCGTTATATCGGTACCTTGGTGCGTTTATACAGTTGAGGAAGCGCTGTTAAATTTTGAATAAAATAAACAGATTTTCTGTATATAAATAATTTTATTTTTCATTTTCCTTTATTAAAATGAGTCAAGATAATAATATTTCACAAGATAATAGTGATCAAGTTAAAAAGGTTGAAGAGACAAAAGAAAAACCCAAAGAGGTTGATAATAAGAAAAAGCGAAAAAGAGGACCTGTTTTACCTGAATATAAATTCTTCGGTCCAAATGTGAATTATAAAGGGAAGAAGAATGTCCTTGACTTTAGTAAAGTAACAGCTTATAATCCAAAATCAAAAAAAAAGTTCGAATCGATCCAAATTCCTAGTGATGTTGTTAAAGATCTTACGATCAGTGATTCTGGTGAAAAGATGTTCACTGAACTTGGTGATAAGAAAATATTAGACGACCCCTCCCATGAAATTTTGAAAGTACTTGCTGAACGACTTAATAATACTAATTGTTCTATGTCTCATTTAGAATCAATCGATCCTATTATTGTTTATCCAGGCAGTTCTATAATTTATAATTATCGACAACAAAATAGAGGACAATCTCGTACTGTAATAATTTTAAAATCGAATCGTCATTTATATGTTGGACTTTGTGGTCAAGTTGGTCGAGCAACTTCATTTCTTGATGGATTTGCATCAAACACAGTAGTCTCATTTCCTTCGAATGCAAAACATGCCATTATAGCTAATACAGGAGTATCAGAAGTTCGTTTAATCTTTATAAATCCTAAAGAAACATTAGATACAAATGTTTCCAGACAAATAACGGAAAATGTATTTTTAAAGGAATGGGACACTTGTTTATCTGAACGTTTTTTCCCATCTGATCCTTTCTTGAATGATTTTGCTAGGTTTATGGTCAATGTATTTAAAGTAAATATCGCGAAAGTAGGTTTAACAACTTTGTATAAATTATTTTATGCGCGTTCATTTCCATTAGTATTTACTGATAAATCATCTGACGAATTTGCTGTTCAATTTAAACGTTTGTCATCCAATTTTTATGTTTCATATCATAGCGCTGCTCCTGTTCTTCTTTTTTATTGTCCTTCTAGTGCAATTATTCCTGAATCGTTTTTTTCAGATATTTCTCCTGTTTTACCAACTGATATCAAAGATGTAAGTGTTAGTAATTTATTTCAAGTATTGTCATGTGTTTTGTTGACTGGTTTATTAGCTGTAAATGATCCAGTAAAGTACAGTAAAATGGATGATTTTACTGATCGAATTGTTGATGTTGCTAATATTACTTCGTATGTCTATTTCAGAGATGATGCGGGTTATAGAGGAGTTTCCTTTCGATTAATTACGATGTTGTATAATATTTATAAAACATTTCTTCCGGTAGCAAAAAAATCCAAAAAAGGAGCATCTGATTATATCGATCATTCTGCTGCTCATGATAAAAATATTCGGGAAGAAGAACATTCTGACGAGAGTGAAGAAGAAAACCCTGAGGAATTTAAAGATTTTTTAGCAGCCGATGACGAAGACGAACTTAATGACGCAGATACAGTTGAATCTGACGAACGACATACGAAACGATTAAAAGAAGATGATGTATCTTCATATAATTCGGAAGATGAATCGTATATTCATAAAAAACGAGGAAAGACAATTCCTCCTACTCCCGCGGATGAATCTGACGGTGAACATGATTATTTCAAAGATAAAGATATTGTTAAAAAAAAAGATATCGACGAAATAAAAGAAGTAGTTAAAGAAGTAAAAAAAAAAGAAATAAAAGAAGTATCTAAAGAAGTAAAAAAAAAAGAAATAAAAGAAAAACAACCAACAAAACCAACTACACAACCAAAAAAAGAAAAACCAGAACCCGTAAAAAAAGCCGAACAAATTATTGAAATGGAAGATGATCCAATCAAAATTTTAGAAAAAGAAGTAGTATCTGCCTTAGGTAAAGCAGTTGTCGGATCAAAAGCTTTTTTTGTAAATTTTAAGAACATCATGCCTTTGATAAGCGACGAAAAAAAGAAACTCACTCCACCTCTTCTTTCCAAAGGTGAAAGTATTGGTAGTTTTTATTTACAAAAAGGTGATTTATTTAAAAGATTTGCTTCTTATCAATTTTTTTATGATGGCAATAAAGCAAGTGGTTTACGTAATTATCCTGATACTGAAATTTGGGCGAATTGGTGTGTTTATTTTCCAACAAATGAAGAGGGGAAACTTTTTGTCCATGATTTATGCGACTCTGCTTTGAAAACTGATAAAATTTTATCTTTTGTTGAAAGAATAATTAGTTAATTACAAGCAAAATTTATATACAATTTACATAATTCTTCACAAAAACTAAACTCGATTTTATATTTATTTTTTGTCTGAGTTTGAATAAATAACATAATTCTTTTTTGCATAGATGAATCAATTTTTTCATATCCAGTTATCATAATAACACACGTTTTTAGACAAGGATCATAATTCAAATAAACGTTAATTTTGACAGGTAGAGGCGAATTGGCGCCATTCAGATTATGAGGAAAGTTTTCAAGGAAAGTGATGACTGTGTTTTTGAGTTGATATTGTTCATCTTTCATAATATGATTGATTGTTTTGATTTGTTTATATGATAAACGCATAGTTTGTTTTTGTTTTTCTTTAGTAAATAATGAACAAATAAAGAAAAAAGTAGGATAATTCATAATTTTTAGTAAAGTTTCCATTTTAAAATAATTGTTTTATTTATTTATTATACATATATTTATTTTACTTCATCTTCTGTATCTTTATAAAGTAATTGGCGATCTACTTGTACTACTGCTTTATTAGCTCTATAATGTTCACATATTGAATTATATTTTTGAACCAGTGTATCGGTGAGGAAATCAGCACTCGCTGCCATTGCTAATGCAATAATAAGAGCCATAGTATTGGTATTTTTAGTCGCAAGTAACATAGTCATTAATAAAAACATATTAATGCAACATACGATAAGTATTAATAATTTTTTTTGGAATATTTTATAAAATTCTTCTGATATTAAATAACAGATCAAAATATGCCACGATACAATGTGATCCGACACAATTGATTCGAGGGGGTAATTGATAAATTTATAATATTGGATTCGATCAGGATCAGGTGGATCATATCGTAAATAACTTAGTAATAACAATAGACAATAGGATAAGCATACTTTAATGAATACATTCATATTTTCATCGTATATAATTTTCATAACCAAAAAAAAATAGGAGATATATTGAATGAATAGTATAGAAGAAATAAGAAATTTGCAATAAGGTATATTATTAACCATTTTCTCATGATATGGATTGAATAATTGTACAAGATAATCATGTTTGTCTGTATTGGTGTGATAATCTATAACAAATAATACAACAAACAAACTGACACAGATCAATAATGTTTTGATAATTTGTAATTTGCATCTATATTCTTGTTGACATAATGTATGTTTACTGATTATACATGGTATAAATGTTATAGTTGTTTTACTCATTTTTTTTTGTGTAATGATAAAATCAGTTACATATCAAAAAAATTGGAATAACAAATATATTCCAACGAAAACAATACAAATGATAGAAATATTAAAGAGTCTGTTAGTCGAAGGAACATTCTCATATAATACAAATTTATTATCTAAATATACATTAATCGAAGTCGTATTGTCTTGCATTGTATGTGGTAATGAATATTTATACAAAAATACACGAATACAATGTTTAAGTGAGTCTCTGTCTTCTCCGTTAGTATAAAATGTTAGCAAAATGGTGCCTGATAATATTTCATATGTCATAATATATTGTTTATATTGATTATTGAAAATGTCAGCTAAAGAAGAAACTTTCGTATGAAGTTCGTCTGTCGATGCTTCATATATCACAGGCAAATCATACTGTGTCATCTGTGCGCTCATTTCGAACAAGTTTAAATTGGCGTATAGATGAAAATCTATATATAATATCAATACAAGAATATATGACAACAATTAAAACGACAACAATACAGACAATGAGGATAATTAGATTGTTAATCATTTACATAATAATATTTTATTTATTTATAATACATAATCTTAATACGCACCCGAATATAGTGAAGAAATTTCTTCGAGCACACAATTATGTATGTATTTTTGGAAAAAAACTTGAAAAAATTTCAATCAAAAATCATTTTCCCTACTAACAACAAAAATGGAAAAAAAAATGAATCTTCCCGAAATTAAATTACAAGAAAAATTCTGTAGATTCAAACCTTCTACCTTTACTCCTGGTATTATTAAAACAATTGTAACTAAAATAGAAGAAACAACAGGAAGTCCTTCAATTGATAAACTCGATATGAATAAAATCGCGATAAAATCAGGTGTAAAAAAGTTCGAAGTTTTTAAAATGATTAATCCTGATGGACAACAATCATCTGCAATTATTGGACCTTTTTTGATTAGTCAACAATTAACTTGGATAGGTGTTGATGGGGATTTAGGTAAAACAGGAGAATATCCTCGAACAGATTTTTTTAAAGCAGAATATTGTGTCGCGATGAATAATAGATCGATCAATTCTGAATTATGTGATCAAGAAACAGGTACAAGTCTTGTTAGTAGTCAAGTATGCAAGAAGAGTAATGACTTGTTGGCTCATTTGTCAAAATATATTTTAAAAAATATAACCAAGGTCGATTTCAAGTCTACCAATGCTGAATGTGTAGATTTTTTAGGAAATTTAACCCATTTTCTCGATGAGTATCCTACCGCTGGAACTGAACTAAAAGATATATTATTGAAAGAATATATCGATCGAATGGCTATTCCTTCTTATCGATATTATGAGAAGAATGATCACCGTCCAGGAACAGAATTAAATATTTTTTCTACTTCCGTCTTTAATGCGCCTTTTAAGCAAATTGATGGAAAAGAACGAAGAGAAGCTTCTTTACATTTTGATGAAGATGAATCTGAAAATGTTCACGAAACTCTTATTCCGATTGATAAAATGCATTCATCCATAAGAGAAGTAGTGATGTCTTCCACTTTAAATAAAGCGGGTAATGTTTATCGTCGTTTACCTGTTTATATTTTTAATATCAAGACTTCAGCATTTGATTTAATCAGTGAAGATGAACGTTTTTTATTGAAAACATTACACGAAGATACTATTATGTGTGTTGAAGTAACTATCGGTGGAAAGTTATGTATTCCTAAAACTCGTAAAACAACCGTCAAATTTTATCTTAGTAAAATATTTATTATTGGATTGTTCGATCAACGCAAATCAGCAGGTGTAACTGAATCAATCAAAATAGATATTAGTAAAGAGGACAAAGAAGTGTTCGAGTTGTTACAACGAGAAAATCAAACCATTTTAGCTATAAAAAAAGAATTTGCTGAACAAGATGTACATTCAAAACGGAAATTTGAAATTCCTAAATTGGACAGTGATACCGATGATCCAGTAATTGAAAAAAAAATTAAAAAAAGACATTAATTATTTTATTTTTCTTTCTTTTTTTTTATTTAAAAAACAATCTGACAAAAATCTTATAAAACTTTTAATTAAATCTGACAAATATCTAACAAAAATATTATAAACGCGTTAATAAATAATTTATTTACAATTCGTTATTCATTGATTTTACTATAAATGGTCTTAAATATAAAAAACTGGTCGAAACGCATACTTGGCCAGCAGGTTGTCTTTGTCTTGATCTTTTCTTCGTTGAATCAGTCAATAAAATTTGTTCTTTTGCTATATGTTTCGACAATTTCGTAGTTTTACAATTTTTTATTAATTTATTTGCTTTATCAGTAGCAAGGAAGATTTCAACGGGATCTCTTAATCCAGAAAAATTAGCACAACCTGAGTGAAAAAAATCAATACAAATCTTTTTATCATCCATATGTGGTGGTTTATCTTCACAATCTTTATATAATTCAGTTCTTTCCCATTTCAATATAAAAGCAGGGAATTTCGAGTCGTCTTTGCCATACTTTTGTTCGGATGCTAATTTTTTTAAATCCAATTCATGAGGATAATAAGTTGTACATTTAATAGTACTGCAATGAATAGTTGAAATATTAAATATACAATTGTGTAAACAATTTGTTAAATAATAACAAAGAGAATACATCGCAGCTTCAGCCGCTCTTAGAAAACGTGCCCCTGCCATAGTAAATTTATTTTTTTTTGTATGATTAGAATAAAAAAACTGGATTGTGCATTCAATAGGATCTTTCAATGTAATAAGAAGAGGAGATGCAGGAATTCGTTGTTCAAATTTAGCATATACTAAATATGCAAGCAATGCACGAGAAATAGTAGATGATCCTATTATGTCGAGATTTCCTCTAGCTAGTGTATTTAAAATATATGGACCAATATGCGATTGTTCTTCTATATTATCAATATTTATATCTGGTCTAAGTCTCTTTTGTATATGCGCTAAATCTTGTTCTTCATTATCAAAGAGACGTTTATGATGTTTTTCATGTTGTTTGTGAACAAAATGAACACTCATTTGAAAAATGTTAAAATTTAACTTAATTTTTGTTAGAATAATACAATAAATTGCTTAAGACAGAACATTCTAGAACAAAAAAAAGAATACGTATATACACAAAAACGAACAAGAATTGAACGCATAATTCATTTATGGCTTCTAAAAAAGTACAGAATTTTCATTTAGAATTTACTGATAATAAACATATTACACTCAAGTCTTCTCAAGACCTTGTGTTAAATTCTGAGATAGTAGTTGGGATGAAAGTATCAATTGATGGTGGAGTTTTAACAACACGTATTTTTGTCCAAAGTGAAGAAGGACCGGATAGATTATTTGTTTCAAATGGAGAAGTTTTCACAGATACTGATAAACCTGATACCATATCAATACATTTAACAAATGCAGATTCCTTTTCAGTGGAGTTATATGATAGTTTTACTTGGCACGATTTAATATATTGTATAATGGTATACTATGATGAAAAAAGTGAATCAATTCTCGATAGTTTGAAGGAATATATAGATATTGGACAAAAAGAACAATGTTTTGAATTAAAAGCAATTAATAAATTTATAATTGCTTCAAATAATGGTTTAATTGTCAAAACATAATTGAATAAACCAATTTTTTTTTATCAGATACAATAATTTTTTCTTTTTTACATGTTCTTGGTAATTTTCGTTTTCTTAATCTCATATTAAAAACATGATGGATTTTAATCTTTTTTTTTTTTGGAGCTTTATCATAGCATTGTGAACACATTCTTGCATTAACAGTTTGAAAATTACGCCATCTGAGAGGTATTCTATTATATTCAGGAGAAATATAAGGACATATATAAACGAGATCTGTTTCTGAAAAATAGGTATCTACTTCATTTTCCTTTAGTTTACAATGATCACATGTAATATCCACATAATAAAAATGATCATGTTTTGATGGAACAATAAACACTTTTGGCAAATGATATGGAGAAAATAATTCACATCTGTTTTTATCATCAACGTTATCAGTAAGTTTGACTGATAAAATACCAGGTTTTGTCATTTTAATCATAGCTCCTAACATTTCATAGTTATCGCAATCAACTGCTCTATAATATATTTTATTTTTGTCCATTAGATAACAAAAATCCTACTAATAAAAAATGAAAGAGAAATGAAAAATAAAAAAAAAGGAAAAAAAAGAAGGAAAATGCGGCCGCATAAATAAAACGAATGCAAATTAATTTTTTTTGTTCAAATTTCCTTTTCTCTTCATTTTTCATTCCTCTTTTTAATAAAGTTATTAGGAATTTATTTAAATATCTTAAATGGAAAACAATCATTCTAAAAATATAAATCAACGAGAAGATTGTCGTGACATCGTTAATATGGCGCAAACAGGAATAAACAAGTTACAGCAATGGCAACCAATAGCCAACGATGATAAAGTTCTTAAACAATTTATTACTGATCGAATTGTATTTTGTTTAACTACAATTGATCCAATTGTAAATAAAAGATAACTAGTTTTGTAAAATTTTTTGATATGTACTTGAAATAATAAAATTACGTCTTTTATTAATATCACATTGAAATGGCAAGAACTAAACAATCAGTACAACGACGTGAAACAAGCATGTCAAAAAAAATGAAACAGTTTGAAGATAAAGCCAGTAAACAAATAGCAGAATTGAGGAAAAGCGGTGAAGAATTTTTTCCTCTCGAAGAAAAAACAGAGAATACTGGCGTTATTCTTGATGAAAATGGATCACCGACAAAACCAATAAAAACACATAAACCGAATGGTAGAGGCGGGATTAAAAAACCTCATCGTTTTCGACCAGGGACAGTTGCTTTGAGAGAAATTCGTAGATATCAAAAATCAACAGATTTGTTAATAAGAAAACTTCCTTTTCAGCGACTTGTACGAGAAATTGCTCAAAATCAACAAGGAGATAAAAGATGGCAAAGAAGTGCTATTATATCTTTACAAGAAGCGGCAGAAGCTTATATGAGTGCATTGTTTGATGATACTAATATTTCAGCGATTCATGCAAAAAGAGTTACAATCTGTTCGAAAGATATGCAATTAGCCAGAAGAATTAGAGGAGAAAGATCTTAAATATATTATTAATATTGTAAACAAATATTTATTCTTTTATATTATGTAATGCGGCCGCAAAAATAAAAACGAATGCAATTTCATTTATTTCTGTTCAAATTTTTTTTATGTTCATTTTTCATTTCTCTCTTTAAAAAAGTTAGTAGGATTTTTTTATATGAGTTCAAAAGGAAAACCTGTCAAAATGCAAATAGTTGCTTTAGATGAAGATTCGTCTGTATTCAGTGAAGATGATCTTAAAGTATTAGTTGAAAGAGTAGTTACTAAAAGAAAATTAGAAAGTCAAGAACAACAAAGAACAGCAGAAGGACTTGAAAAAAAAATAAAAGTAGAAGAAAAAAAAGATATCACTGATGATACTTGTTTCAGTTTAACATTAACAACCTCACCTCTTGCCGGAAACGATTCTACTCCTACTCTTAGTGGAATGTCTCCTACTATTGCCGCTGCTGTATATGTTTGTTTAAGAGCTGGATTAGATTCTATTTTAAATCATACATCGTTTGACCATGATAGTCGTGCTCCCGCGTACAGAATTCGACAATTAAACAGTCGATCTGACAATATTTATAATCTTCAAACAGATATAACTCGAGCAATATGTGATTCTACGATCGAAGAAAGATTTCATATCTCTGTTTTCAATTATCGTATGGTTAAAGAATTATCTTTATCTGATGCGAAAAAAATTTGTGCTATCTTCGCGGCTGATATTGAAGATAAATTATTATTAGAAGTGTTGTGTTTGTGGGATAGTGATATTAGACAACGTTACGCTCAAAACCTTGAAGATATTGATGATGATTTGTCATCTATTCAACAAAAACATTTGAAGCATTTGAAGGATTTGCAACAAAAGAAAGAAGGAGCTGAAACAGAGGAAGATGAATAATTTGTTTATGTACTTCTTTAATATTTTTGTATTTTTTTAATGGATTATCATAATTTGATTATAATTAAAGCATTTTTTGCTGTTATTTGTCTTATTTTTTGTTTGTTTAATCTAATTCTTTCTTCAATGGGTTGTTATGTTAGTTTAATTATTCTCTTATTGACTTTATTTGACATATGTTTTATTGAATTTTATAACGTCTCTTTGACAGGATATATTGCAACTGCTGAACCAATTGATCTTCCTGATAAAAACGACAACCTTAGGAAAAGGAAAAATAGCGACCCTGATAATAATAAATCTCTTAATCATAAAAAAAATATGTACTAATTGTAAAAATTAAATAAAATGAAATAAATGTCCAATAATAATAATAATGTATTAGTATATTGTAGAATTAAACCTGATTTAAAAGATCTAATAGATCCTAATGAAACACGTCCAGTCAAAAAGATTTCATCGCAAACAATCAGTGGGACGAATACTAAAAAAACACAAAATTATCATTTCGATTATATATTTGACCAACACACTTCACAAGATGAAGTTTATCAAACATGTGTTCAACCTTTACTTGAAAAAGTTCGACATGGATATAATTGTTCTTTGCTTGCTTATGGCCAAAGTGGATCTGGTAAAACATATACTATTTCAGGAGATTCGGTGGTTAACCATAATAGAGGAATGATACCTCGAATTGCTTCTGAACTTATTGCAATGAGACAAAATAAATTAATAACAGAAATGAGATTTAGTATGATAGAATTGTATTTAGGTGATATAACTGATATAATTAATCCATCACAAAGTCTAAAGCTTTTGAATACAACTGATAAAATAGAAGGATTGTCTGATTATGTTTTCTATTCATTAGATGATTTTTATATAAAATATAATGTTGGTCAAAACAATCGATCAGTACGAGCTACAAAACTTAATGATCATTCAACGCGTTCACATGTAATCTTAACTTTTCATGTAGTGAATAATAATTTATCAAGTACTTTTCACGTCGTAGATTTGTCTGGTTCTGAAAATGTCAAAACAGCTGGTACAGCCGGTGAATCTATGAAAGAAGGAATTAGTACGAATCAAGGATTATTTTTCTTAGGTCGTACTGTTGATAATATTATTGGTAAAAGACCACCTTCTTATGGAAGTCATCCTTTAACAAAATATTTACGAAATGCTCTAGGAGGAAATTCTAAAACTACCTTTATTTTCACTGTACGAAATGATCCATCATTTGCAGAAGAAACAGTCCGGACATTAGAATTTGCATCAAATGTGTCAAAAGTTGTAACTAAAGCAATAGTCAATACGGTTGTACCACGAAGAGATTTGGAATTATTGATTGATCAATTAAAACGTAAGATAGAATCATTAACTGATGAAAATATAAAACTTATCAAAGAAAGAGATCATTATAAACAATTAAGCGAGACTCCAGCAACAGAAGTTGAAATGGATGACGAGATGAAAAAAAAAGGAGATGAGGAACTTGCAAAAAAAAATAAAATGTTATCTGATAACTTAATAATAATTATGAAAGAATTAGAATCGTATAAAGAAAAATATAAAAAAGCAATTCAGGACAATATGAGCGATGAAGAATCGTCTCAAAATAATAATACTTCAAATCTTCGCGAGATAGAGCAGAAATATGATGATAAAGCTGATTATGTTACAAATAGACGAATAATGTTGCAAGCAGTAATGACTAATTTAGATGAATATATATTTTCCGATAAAACACTAACCGTGGAGCAATTTATGCTTAGTTGTTATATCCAGCAATTAAATTTAAATGCACAATTAGAATTAAAAATACTAAATTTGCAAACTCAATTAAAACATATAAAAAAATAACTTTGTTTTATTTTAATAAAAAAACGACAATTACAAGAATAATTAAAATCCGTAGAGAGTTCGTCCTTGTCGTTTTAAAGCAAAAACAATATCATTTACAATTACAGTTTTTCTTTTAGCATGATCAGTATAAACAAGAGCATCTTTGACAACACGGCGTAAAAAATCATGTAAAATAGTACGAGTTTCTTCATAAACACCACCAGCAATTCGTTTAACTCCGCCTCTTCTCGCGAGTCTTCTAATAGCTGGATTGCTAATCCCCATTATATTGTTTTTAAATAATTTGTGTCGTTTTGTTCCGACTTTACCCTTTCCTTTACCAGACATTAAATAAAAATCCTAATAAAAATCTAAAAAGTAGAAATGAAAAATGAAATAAAGAAAAAAAAGAAACCAAAATATAACGAAAATATGCGGCCGGGAAATATAATTTTAATAAAAGAACGAAAAATACAACAAAAAAGTTTTAATCTTCTTCGTTTGAAGATTATTAGAAGACGGACTCTTTTTTTTAACGAGATAAAGTAAAATTATAAATGATTGAAAATATTCTAGGATCGTATACTCCTTGAGTACAAAAATGATGTAATGGTTTGTTTGTATTTTTCGTTAAACTTGAACAGATTGTATAAATTAATTTATCAATCACAAATGCCTTATCATCAGTGGCTATCTTCTTTTTATTTGGTGCGTGGTATCGAGGAGTATATCCATAATACATCAATAATCGATAAAGTTTAAAGTTTGCGTTCATGATATAAATGTTGGATAAAAAATTATCAGATAGTACAGGATTACATCCAATCGAAAAAAATCGTTCGAGTAGTCTAATAGGATATTTGTTACTATTATGTGACCGAAGTGATGCAAATAACGAGACAAAACAATCGTCGTATTCGTGGCAGTAAACAGGCAACTTAGTCAAATATAAGTTAATATAATCAATTGCACCAACCGAACAAGCGACTTGTAAGGGAATTTGACCCTCGTTGTTTTTTTCGAATAACAGTTCTACCGGTAATTTTTCAATAAATGTTACCATATTTACCTCCGGAACATCACTACATGGAATACGATGTAACAAATTGTTTCCATTTATAGTCATTCTTATATCAGAGCCAAGCTCTATTATTTTATCAGTGAATGTAAACCCATTAATAGTTAATAAAGAATCCATTAATAGATTAATCTTATGGTTAGTTTTCTTGGAACAATAAATTTTACTTAAATCTGGTTTTAAGCCTAATAAATATTCAATCATATTAGTATTATTTGCTTTTCGCCAAAATAAGTATTGTAGTGATTCAACGACAGCTTGTTGGAAGTTGATTGGATCTTTGTGTTCAAAAATTGGAACAACTTGTTTCAATAAAGTTAAGTTATCGCCCTCAACGGCCGCTGGTATAATATCAATGTTTAGACTAAGGTCAATCTCTGGACGAGCTAATAAATATTGTACAATTGGTCGAGCCTCAAAAGAACCACATTCCTTTAAAGCGTTTATAAGTATACTATTATTACCAGTTGATCCACTAATAGATGCACCTGCTTCTAATAAGAATTCTACCGATTCGACGCTCATTGGCCATGAGGTAACGTATTCTAATGCAATATTCAAATCAGCACCAAAAGCAATTAGCATTTTTGCACGTTCTCTTCCAAAAGGTTCATGTATAAAAGATGTACAAACAATACCTAGTAAAGAATTACGACTTTGGTTTGGATCAACTCCTGCTAATAACAAGTTTTTTAAGTGAAAAAAGTTTCGTCGCGAAACATACAAGTACAATTCATCATTCATTGTTACGATAGTTGTATCCAATATAGAAGATTCGTTATGAAATTGTTTGAATCTGATTTTGTCTTCTTCTGCTTTAATTTTTAATAAAGCTAATTCATCTTTTAAACTAATCTTTGCATGTTTTTTTATTTCATCTTCTTTTTTCTCTTTTTTTTCTTGTGGTTCATTATATTGTTGTTTTCTTTTTGAATGCATACTGACAAAAAAATCCTAACAAATTATATTATAAAGCGAAACGAAAATTTAATTTGAACAAATGTTATTTTTGCATTCGTTTTTCATTTTGCGGCCGGGAAATTTGCCTTTAACTTTTTTTTAATTTAATTTTTTTAATTCATTTTTCATTTCGCTTTATAATATAATTTGTTAGGATTTTTTTTATACATTTTTATAGGTAATATATATTATATAATCGAATTTTTATTATTTCTTAATTATATTTTTTATTATATTTGAATAGAAATGGTTAGAACAAGAACTTCTCAACGAAATTTTATTGGTCATAAAAAACCAACCAAAGTGACAACTCCTGACGGACAAGTTGTTGTATCTGAAGTCAAAATTGCTCCAAAAGGAATGATGAAGAAAATTATGGAAGGTGCCAGTATTGAAACTGTGCTTGGCATGCGGAAAGCACCTACCGTGGAAGCAACCAAGCCTGCTCCTGTTGTTGAAGTCGTTGTTGTTCCAAGAGTAAAAAACACCCCTGTGAGATTTATTCCTGGAACAGGTCAGAACTTTACTCCGGTAGCAAAAAGAGCACATAAAGAATCTACTGGAATGCAAGTTAAGAAACCTCACCGTTTCCGACCAGGAACACGAGCTTTGATGGAAATTCGAAAGTATCAACGATCTACTGACTTGTTAATTCGAAAACTTCCTTTTCAACGACTTGTCCGAGAAATTGCTTTAATTCAACGAGGAGATATGAGATTTCAAAGTCATGCTCTCTTAGCTTTACAAGAAGCAGCGGAAGCTTATTTAGTTGGTTTATTTGAAGATGCCAACTTGTGTGCTATTCATGCTAAGAGAGTAACTATCTTTCCAAAAGATCTTTCTTTAGCTCGAAGAATTCGAGGAGAATTTTCTTAATTTTACTTTTTTCCTCTATACAGAGGTTTTTTTATGTATTATTTCTTTGTTAATAAACTTTAATTAAATTTCATTTCAATTAACACTTTGTTGTCACAAAACAACGAGTAAAGATGACCGGAATCATCCGGAACAAATACTTATTACTCATAAAGTATATGATCCTCGAATATTATTATTTGTTTGTATATATTTGTTAATAATATTATTTCAATAAAAATGAACTCTAAAAGGGAAGTCGACCATTGATAGAAGAAGAAGAGATAGATGTTCAAAGATTTCTTGCTGAACTCAGACAAGAAGAAGAACGACAAAACAAAAAAATAAAATTACAAAAATATAAAAAAGGAGTTAATTTATTGAAAGTTACATAAAAAAACCTCTGTATAGAGGAAAAAAATAAAAGAACAAATTTAAGTTTTTTTACATCTTCGTTCTAATTTATGTCTAACATTGACTTGTTTTTTTACTTTTTCAATTGGTTGGGTTAAATAAGTCACACTTCCCATTGCAGTAATTTCCATGGATGTTGGTCGTTCTTCTTCAATCGGTTTGGGTTGTTCTTTACGATCAATGACAGGTTCTTCATCGTCTGGAATTACAATAACATCCATAAGTTGTCCCCGGATAAAATATTGATTGATTGTATATAGCGACATTTAATAAAAAAAATCCTAAGAAATATATAAAAAGAGACGGAATGAAAAATGGTTGTTTTTTTATAAAATTTGAACAAAAGTTCTTTTTGCATTCGTTTCAATTGTGCGGCCGGGAAACACATACTTTCGCAAATTAAAGTTCAAATTTTTATTAAAAAAATCATTTTTCATTTCTCTCCTTATAATATTTTGTTAGGAATTTTTTGTTAAAATGAACTCATCAGAAGACAATAATGAACAACAAATAGATATTGTAGAGAATTCGATTGATCCTGGTGTTAATCCAGACGAATTACAAATATCAATGAAAATAATCGAGGAGGAAGAAATTACAATCGAAGTTGTAGAATCAGATTCGCCGACAGAAGATGAAGAAATGACAGATATCACATATAGTCAAGAATCATCAACCGAAGAACATGAACAATTTATTACTAATGTATTTAATTAATTTTTTTCCTCTCTACAGAGGTTTTTTTTACTTGTAATCATTTTTTATTTCTGAATAAAATATATTTTTAAATTTTTTTTAAATTCATTTTTCATTTCCCCTTTTTTTATCTTTTGTTAGAATTTTTATATTAAATGAGTGTTCCACTGACAGGAGGTGATAAAAAGTGTAAAACTGACTTTAAAACGATGTTAGATTATTTTAACGAAGATGACGCGGTAGGATTTCTGGACACTTGTCAGTTGTTGAGAGGCTCTAATCAAGACGAGTGGTTTCAGAAGTTATGTGAAGATGTTAAACCAAATATTTTAGCAGAATTAACATCAAGACTGAAAAACGATGAATTGTGGAAGAAATATTTCAAGGTCAAACAACACGAATGTTGGACACCAGATAATCTAGATAGGAAACTATATGAAACATCAAAGATATTGGCAGAGCTTGGATTAGTGTATTTTTATATTCCTGCGCGTCAAGCAACAAATATATGGAGTTATAACCTTTTCTACAACGGATTGGCTGAAATCGGGTTTAGGAATATGCCCTTGGAACCTATCTTTTTTTACAAGACTTGGTTTGAATTTTCAATTGATGTCCCCCCATATGCTGTGTTTCAAAACGATTCGATCAGACTTGCTATGGAAGAACGAAGCCGACTACGTACCTTAGTAACCCTCTCGTTATGTACAGATGATTCATTTGGCAACAAATATCCACGAAATAAACAAACTTGGTTTTTCCATTTTTTGTGTACTCATCCTTTGTATCATCCTCAACTATTAGTTGTAATTAATAGTTTTATTGAACAATAATAAATAAACTTTTTTTGTTATAATTTCAATTTTTTTCATTTTTTTCATTTTTCATTCGTCTCCTTGGATTTTTTAATAGGAATTATTATTTAAAATGTCATTAATAAAGTCGAAAATATATGAATATATTATTGATAATGATCCAATAGGATTTTTCGAACATTCTGCTTTTTTAATACAGCAATATCATCATCAAAAAGAAAATTTATCAATAATTCTATGATTTTATTTTGAATAGAATGGTTCGATGTGTGATAAAATAATTGAATATTTTATTGAAAAACTTGTTTCGAAAGATCGGGCATGGAAAGAATGGTATTCAGGAAGAATATGGGCCAAAGTCGGTCTTCGCGAAATTATGATTAACATTAATCACCCTATTGAAGGACAAATATACGACATTCTTCATAAATTAGTCGATAATGGTATTATTCTTATCAGAATGAGTGGACGAGCTGGATTGTGTTGTTTGTGTCATCGTTTATTAATAGATGATGAAGCAGTTATTGATTGGGCACAATTTAAATGGTTAAACACTTATTTTGAAGAATTTGTAAATCCAAAAATGTTCCGACATTTGCTTCTTGAAGATAATGTAGTATTATTAAGATCAAGATATAATTTAAGATGGTTAGTTGAATTAACTCTTTATAATCCAATACCTAAAAAACGAATGAAACAACAAGATGAATGGATGACGTTTAAACAAATACTTATTACTCATAAAGTATATGATCCTAGAATATTATTAGTAATTGCTCGTTTTTAATGTTTTTTTGTATATAAATAAAAAAATTTGTTTTTTTTTATTTTTCATTTTCCTTCCAGATGAACGAAAAATTGTCAGTTGTTAGTACTTATATTAAAGAAGATAATACCAAAGGTTTTTTTGATTATTGTACTTTTATATTACAAGAATATAAACATCAAATAGAAAATATATCAAGAATAATAAAATTATATTTTGAATCGGATGGTAAACAATGTACGAAAATACTTGTATATCTAATCGAGAAACTTGATGAGAAATCAAATGACTGGGTTGAATGGTCTAAAGGAGGATTGATACGTAAAAAATTTAGGATAATCTCAATTTATCGTGGAAAACCAATAGAAATACAAATGTATTATATTATATCTGGATTGGTTAAACATGAACTTTTGAAAGTTACGATGGAAATCAATGCTAAATTTTGTTGTTTATGTCATAGATTGTTACTTGATAATCAAGCAACAGTTTCTCCAAATAGTATGTGCCAAAATACTTATTTTGAAGGGTTTTTAGAACAATCAAAGATCAATAAAATAATGAATCCTCGATTGAAAACCAGTACGATGGCAAGATACTATTTGAGATTATTAGTTTCGTTAATTGTACATAATTATGAAAATCCGATTGATCGACCAAAAAGAATAAAATTAGATGAACAACAAATCACTGTTGAACAACTATTTATTACTCATAAAGTAAATGACCCTAGATTATTACTTATTATTGGACATTTTTTATCATACAAAGAAACAAAATTTTATTTTTAATTATGAATAAATATTTTTTAACTTATTCAATATTATATTAAACATTTCTTTTATCAAATAAAAAATTAGCAATTGAAAAATCATTCAATTTTGCGCCGTTAAATGATACATATTCTGAAATTAATTTAACCACCACTATATCATGAGGTACGACTGTTTTAGTGTTTCTTACAATAATATCATACATAATTTCATGTAATCGTTTGATAGTCATTCTACAAATATTAGCTTCTGTTAGCGTAGCTTTGGTAACGACAGCAGTTCGAGGCCAAGTAGTAAGTGGTGGTGGTTTTTTCCATCGAATCGAACGTGGGGTAGTAGCGTTTTCTGAATATAGACCATATTTTTGTTTATGTTTCATTATTTTACTTTTTAAATGTTCAGCAGAGTTTAAATGATTTTCAATTAGAGTTAAAGCTTCGATTTCCTTTTGAGTAGTATTATGTTTATTATCATTATTTTGTAATATTGTTGTTGCTATAGTAGATAGTTGTTCCGATGACAATGACAACATTTCTTGTCTACTAAATCCTTTTTTTTGTTCGTTTTTTTTGTCCAGTTGATTGGAAATATTAATTTCTCCAATATTTTGGAATGATATTGTATCACTTATTTCATCATTATAATTATTATTGTTGTAATATTCATTATTATCTGGAACAATAATATCGGCAGGGATCACACGTTGATTGTTGATTCGGACAATATTATTATCTCCATATATATCAATAATTTGATTTTGACAATTGATTTGCATTTGTTTTTGTATAATGCGAAAAAATGATATGTACATATCATAGATATAATAGAAAATAATATGAAATGAGTTCTTTAAAAACAAATCTTTTAATTGAAAAGCCAACAATTTTTCAATTGGAACAGATAATTTATTTTATTCGACATGTTTTAAAACAACCTACTGTTTCAATCGATATATTATTAAAATCAATTGATAACGCGATAAGCCAACAAAGTTTTGATTATAAACTTGATTTTAAAGAATTGTTACCGTCTCCTACAAGAATGAAAGCAATAAAATCTGAAATAGCCATGAATAAATTCATTAAACAACAGCAAGAATGGGGTCAATTCGTCACTAATGACATGTTAGGACACCCAGAACGAGATGTTTTTAAACTTGATTATGAAATGGCTAGTGTAAATCAATCGAGTATAATAGAACAAGGTTGGAATTTAACAATTGACAATATACTTAAAACAGCTTCGATAAAATATCCAAATGAGGATACATCAACATAAATATATAATTATGTATATTTGTTTTTTTTTTAATAAACCAAATGTTTCATGAACAATATAATTATCGTACACATAGACGATCTTTTTATTATATACCAAAAAATAAAGGGAAAAAAATATATTTACGAGGAATTACAGGAGATATCAAATCAATCTTTTTCCCCACTGAATGGAATCCAGCATCAATTAATGGCCAATCTTCTGAAGAAGGAAGTGAACAAGGTAAAAAGTTAGATAAAGAATTGAGTGAATGGTGTAAATGTGTTAATAAAAAGGCATTCAATTTAAATGCCCTGACAAAAAAAATTAAAAAATTCACTCCACTTACTAAAAATGTCATTAATTATTTAGAGAAAAATAATCTTCGACCTCTTCAAACGCAAAAAGTAGTAGGTCGTTTAAAAAGTAAACGGGCAACGGCAATTGATTTAGTGTGTACTAGTTTATGGGATTCAAAGAAAAGAATATTATTCGAGATTAAAGCTGGTTATAGAGACGCGTTCCTTCCAGATACTGTTAATAAATATCGACTAAATCCTCCTTTAAATAAATATTATGCTAATGCCTTTAATTATGCTTTTATTCAATCTTGTTGGAGTCTGTTATTGTATCAGACTACTTGTAAATTAACCAAAAACGATGAATTTTGTATACTAAATGTTACCAGTGATATAGTCAATGAAATCAAATTAAAAAATTATCCTACTCTGTATAATGATATTTTTTATCATTTAGTAAATCATCCGTGTTAAAAAAAATAAAATATCTTTATGTATATCACTCTTTCTTTCTTTTTTTATTTAAATTCAAACATGGCAACAGCAGATGATTTCGCACATCAAACGTTGACAGAAGGAATTGTTAACAAAAATGTTAACAAAAATGAAAACAAAAATCTTTTTGAAGGTGATATTATTTTCGGGGAAGCGAGTGAATCCGATGCTGATCGAATGAATGGCGCAGCCAATGTGATGAATTTGATCGAATTAAATGAACATTTACGTGGAAAGGAATTTGATAGTCAATTTGCTTTTGATCAGATAATCAAAAATTGGAAATTTTTGGGTTTTATTTTAACCAATCCAAAACAAGAAAAAACACGCCATTACGCTATTGATTATGTCAAAGGGAGAGTAGCTGAACGTTGTATTAATTATTGGCCAGCAGCCAATCGAACTGATATGTTATATTTAGTGACGGAATTTTCAGTCACAGCCGGTGGGAAAGTAACAACAATGATCGTACCACGTATAGAAAAATCAAACGGCATGCTTCCATTGGATGAGAAATGTTTTAAAAAACAAGATGGTAAACTTTTATCTGATATTGTCGGTATTCGTTATTTGATTGGGAAATTATATTGTGGTAGCGATGGAGCATCAATGAAACAACATAATACAACGCAACGTACAGAAGCAGTAAAATCCTTGTCTAATCCCAACACATTATTTGATGAGAAAAGAGCAAAATTAAAAGAACTCGCTTCTTCAGCTGATGATTGTGTATCTATTTTAATTGATTCTCGATATTTTTTATGTTTGTAATTAAATATGTATGTCTGTAAATAAAAATTCATTTGATAATGGAAAATAAAAAACAAATTTACCATCTGAACACACAATTTCAGTCCAAAAAGAATAATTATCGCCAAGACGATGAATTATCATTTAAAGATATCAAAGACAAAACATTAATAATTATACCACGACCAAAAAAACCATCTGCTGAAGAGGTATGCGAGATGTTACGATATTGCGCATGTACTGGATACAGATTTTTACCTGTTCTTCAAACGTTATTATTTGGTATAAAACTATACACTCCTGACGAACTTGATCAACTTTTACAAGAGATCTATAATATTGATTATACAGAAATAACGAAAATTTTCAAAATAACACAAGCAGGCAATGATATTAGTAGTAAAGTATGTGCATCATTTGTTAATCACCTGGTTCTTAGCGTATCACGAATGTATTATTTATACGACAAAGGCAAATGGATTTGTACATCAAAAAAGTCTGTATCTTCAGCTACGTTTTTCTATACTAATCGAACAGCTCCTAAGCGTATGATTCTATATATTAGTAACAAATTTAGTCGTATATATGAACATCTCCAGGAGAGAACGAGTGATCGTCATACGTTTTTGATTTCTGCCGACGGTGAAGACTTTTTGCGTAAAGTTGATATCTTTGATGGAGATCAGATTCTATTCATAGGTTTTACAAAATTTGAAGGTAAGTTCCCAATTGTAACCAAGAAAGAAGATGTTATCCCATGCAGTCGTGCTGATTTACACCTGAAGGCAAATGAGTGTGCATTAAACGGGAATATGGTCGATCATTTAAACCGATATGAAAAAAACGATTTGTTTCTATCGATAACTAATCCTGACATGTCATTTGTTGTAAGAGGGGCTGTATATGACTGTCTCTCTTTCCCGACACTTACAGCACGATTCAATCGTCATATTTTTGCCTATCCAAATATTTGGCATATCATTTTCCCAAACATTCGTACTCTAGATGATCGAGACGCAAATATAATATACAGAAACGAATTTTTAGATTCATTTGATAATTCTGACAGATCTATTTTATGTGGTATTTACGATGAATGCTATTCAGATGGCTGGAATGTTAATACACGACGGAAAAAACATGTTTTTCAACAGACTATATGCGATCGTATACATGATTTCTGTTACACTTCAAATGTATTGGCTCCTTGTTTACCGATTAAACTTGTCTACAACAGAAATGGTTTGATATATACCGACAGAGCTGAAAAATATAATGGTCGATTTGCAATTACTGCCCTCAAATCCACTGCGTATGAAGCTAGTTCATCTTATCCTGTTACTATTGTAACAAGTACCTCTTATTATAACATGAAAACGTCAGCTGATATTGCTGATAGAACATATTATGAAATCATTAATGATTTATACCCGGTAATCGTTTTTTCTCCGATTGGAATTGAATATTACAAACTTTCGCTGTACATGAATTATTTTGATTTTATGACATCGTATTTCGCGGGTAAACTACCATGTAAAGAATCTGTCACAGCTGAATCATTTATTTTATTCCCTGCTCTTAAAACTCGTATTTATGATATAGAACCTATTAGACCAGATTGTTGTTTAGTTGTATCTAAATTTAACGTTTATGACAATAATGCTATGATGGCTCTTGCTGCTATTGTAATGAAAGGACGAACGTATAATTTACAATTGTCTAGTTATAGAGCTGTTCCGTTGCGTTTGCCTCTTGGAATAGGCTGCGAAACGATATCTTTTTTATTAATGACGATCCTCGGCCAATTGTTAGAAAATAAATATAGTCCTTTTAAATTGATCGATGTAAATGATATAAAAGACATAAACCTGGAGATGTATGAAAATAATATTACAATAGGAACGCTTTACGGTGCTCGTGCACTTGAAAATACATATCCGTTACTTTCGGCAGATCATGAAGAAAATAATAAACAGATTTCGTATATACTTGTTATTTGGAAGGGAATTAATGATATTAAACTTTCATCGCCGGGTTTTGGTTCTGATATCACATATGAACAAGCAGCTTCAGTTGTCTATTATCGGCAATATAGTCAAAAATTATTACAATTGTCTACAGTAATAAATATTTCTTTACCTAAAGGACGTTATAGTACCGACGATATTAATCGATTCTTATACTGGTCAGTGTGTATTATTTGTAATACGGCGTATCCGAGACCCAGCTATCGGTGTTCTTTTGTTGTTATCCCTCAAGATTTTGAATTAAGTAAAGATGATGCGTCGCATTCTTTATCTGTGTTACTTGAATCACACAACGATAAGACGACTATTTTAACAGATATCCTTGTCAATGAACCAGTCCCGAATGAAGATAATATTGTCTCTGACCAAGAGGTTGATGCTAATATTGTCTCCAATCAACAGGTTGATGATCATATCGTGTCTTCAGTAATAACATTTCATTGTCCGTATTGTGATGCTGATCATTTCCGAACAAAATCTGGATTATCAAAACATGTACAAAAACATGGACCAGAAATATTCGCCGAATGGAAGAATAAATTGGACGAAATTAAAGCAAATGAAAAGTTACACAAAAAAGCCATAAAGCGCTCTAAATCAGTTAAAAACGATAATATTATGATAATAGAAACAGAAGAATCGAAACAAAAGAAATTATCAGTCGAAAAATATTACAATGAACCTATCGAAAAGAAGGAAAAAACTCTCAGTAAACCATCAGTACCAATTAAACAGAACAACCCAATTCCTATTGAAGACAGTAAATCGGATCGATCGATGTTGGTTGAGCCAGAGATGAAGAGTGACCAATATTATACTGATAATAGCGATTCGGATCAATATATAATGGCCAGTGTTCCAAATGATTCTAACAACCCAGGAAAATCTCTATATTATGCGGATGATAGTAAAGCAAGACCAGCAAAATCTCTGTCCGTTAGTGAACTTTTTCCCGCTAATAAGAGTCTACCAGTCAGTGAACTCTATTACGCAGATGACAGTCAAATAAATGATAACCCAAAATTAGTGAAATCTATGTCAGTTGGTGAACTTTTTCTCGCTAATGAACAGAAAAAACCAGCAACATCTCTATCAATCAGTGACAAATATTACACTGATGATAGTAAATCTGTTGTTGCTGGAACGCTTACCTTGAATGAATTTAAAGAAAATAATAATAAACCCATTTCATTGAGTGATTATCCAAACAATTCGGTTATTATCGAAGAAGATGTCAAACACGATATTGTAAAAAAACCAAAAGCCGATGAACGGGTCATGCTCGATAATAGTAATATAAAAATAAAAGATGGTCAAGTGTATTTTAACGATGTGTATTATAAATCTCTCAAAGGTTACGAGGTTTTTGCTTTTCTTAATGATTATTTGTTGGGCTATTACCAGTTCTATCATCGTCGAGAAAACGATATACCGCCGATTATACGTGAAGCTATCGAATTTGTATCTGATCTTTATGAAATAAACGAATTATCAACTTTGAATTTATCTATTGATCTTATTAAAGAAACGGTATCGCATAAACACACGGTTTTAAGTTTATCTGGACAGAATAAAATCACTGCTTATGATATTCAGTCAGCACTGGATAGATTACAGTCATCTTTTTTAACTAAACGAATATCCATTTTAAATAAGGTTTTATATCAACTTAAAGAAGGTAAAAGTATTGATGTGATTAATGCGGAAGCTTTATCCATTAAAAACAGAAAGCCAGTGTTTGTCAGTGAAAAGAAAAGTCCAATCAAAAATACTCCCCAAATAGTCAATGAACAGACAAATGCGACAAGTAAAGAAATGGTAATAGATTTAATAGACAGTGACACCGAGTCAGATGATTTGAACGTTGTTCAGAAGCGTTCTTTACATAAGCCTGTTATTGGGAACGTAGTGACAATTGAACCTGTTGCTGCTAATACTGTTATTGATAAACGTTCACTTTCTGGTTTTAAGCCTGTGAACGGAGAAGCACATGTTAAACACCCTGAAATATTTTTTAATCAACTTGAATTATTTGCTAATGTGATACAAGATGGTCAATTTGTATGTCCCGTGTGTGTTGCGATAGGTAATAATAAGAGTCGTTCTACAATGGATAAATCGAAGATGCAGAAGCATATTAATAGAGGCAACCATGCTGCAGTGTTTTACAGTCTTTCAGAATATATAAGAGAACAAGTTACAAGTAATGTTTTCTATGCTAAAATAGATAAAATTATCAGAAAATATAAATTTTATTGTGATGCAAGAGAGGATAACGGTAAAAAAGGTCATGATGCGGCACATGTTGTATTATTTGATACAGATAGTTTAGTTCGTCATTTCGATAATTATGAGCATGGAAAACACATTCGTCCTTTATGGGGAAATAAAGTTAATTTTATTGATAACAATGGTTATTTTATCCCCTTTACTGATTCGGATCCAGATTATAACATTATTAATAACGAACAAAAACAAAAGAATAATAATAACAGTAACAATAATAATAAAAGTAACAATAGTAATAATAATAATAACAATATTAATCATAATAATAATAATAACAATAATAATAGTAATAATAACAAAAGTACCCCTACACTTGAAATGAGTAAAATAGAAATAAAAAATGGTAAAATTATGTTTAATAATATACCATTGGAAGAGTTATCGTTATTGACAGAATATGAAGATTTTTTGGTTCAATATCATAAACAATACACTCCAACAACAGTTCCCAAGAAAATAAATGACGCAGCTATAGAAATATCTACCAAATATGAGAAGAAAATACTAATGAAACATAAATTATCAATCCGCAAGAATTATGTTTATTTTCAATCCAGTCATATATTGGAATATGCCCCATTTATTGACAAACATGTTCAACAAGCGTTGATGGATTTAGCTATTTCATTAAATAGAGACGTAAAACAAACATTAAATAATTATTCCAAAACATTTAAAGAAAAACAACATAATGAAACCAATAACGAAATAAAAAATATTGTTTATGGAGATGTTATGGATAAAGCAATCAATGATATTTTAATTGATGACGATAGTCAAGCAGATGACGACTTTATACCTAAAGTGTTTACTGTCTATTCCACTGAAAAGGGTGCTGGTAAAACATTTTTTATCACAGAATTATTTGATCGATTGACAGAATACGCGCGTAAACAACGTCCTACGAAACTATTATTATTAGATACTAATACTAATAGACACCTTACTAATACTTTTATTAGTGAGTATATTCACGATGTCGAAAAATATAGTTGGTCCAAAAATTGTGTAACTGACAATCCACTTCCTTATACAATAATAGACGACGATCGTTTACGTGTAGATTTATTTACATCTACTGTAGAGGATAGTCCCGGATTCAATAAACTTCTCATGCGTGAATACAGTAATAATAGAATCTATAATCATCTTATGATTTGGTTTGCGAAATTGCGGAACAATTATGACTTTATTATCATTGATATGGATTCTTCTCTTAGTTTATTAAATAAATCATTATTACTGTTGAGTGATAATATATTTGTAATGACATTGGCAAATGAATATTCAACCCGAGGAATTTCTGCTTTATCTGAATTGATATTAAGTTCAAAAACAAGTCGACTCGTTGGTCATCTGAACAAAGATAAACCAAAGGTAGCCGGGTTTTGTTTAAATCGTACATCTGGTATTCAATTAACACATAAAGAAGAGGAATATGTGTACGTGTTTTCTCAATATTTCTCGTATTTAGGAAACTTTCCTTTTATTTCTGATTTTGATACCAAACAACAACAATTAAAAGATGTTTTAAATATGATAATGAATCATGTGTTGCGTATAAATAATAATGTAATTATAGTGTCCCAGCCATTGAAACCGTTATTAGAAGGAAAGTATTTGATATACACCGATAAAGTTCAAGGGTCTGAAAATGTGTACAAATTTAATATAATGGTAGCGATGGGTAAATCATCGAATGTTCTTATGTCACAAACGTGCGCTGAAGCAGTACTGATATATTTTACAAAGTATTTATTTAATAAAACTTTTATTAACAATACAAGTGTCGAATTAACGAAAGATGATATAACACAAATATCTCTTTTATTACGTTCTCAAAAAACAATTAAAAATATATATCAACAAATTTCAAAATGATTTTGTATTCTTTTTATTTTATATGTATTTTATCTTTTTTTTTCTTATTCTAAAAATAAATTATGTCAGTTGAATCCAAAAAATCCCACATTTCTAAAGTCATTGCAATATATTCAAATCAAAAAGGAGCCGGAAAAACGACATTAATTAGAGAATTAATAATTTATTTTAAAAATAAAGCCGTCAATAAAAAAATCCTACTTGTTGATTGTAATACAGAGCGAAATCTCTCTCATGCTGCTGTGAGTGAATATGTCTATGAAGAAGATATCGATGACTATAGATGGCTAGATGTAGCTAGTGACAATATTCGCACAGAAAAGTCATATAAAGTAATAAATAGAGTTACTTTGACAATTGATTTATTTGTTTCTGACTCAGAAGTAGATGATCAATTTATTTTGAATTCAACGTATATGCAGGTTACCTACCCTCCTGATGTCGTGTTGGCCGTAAGTGATTGGTTAAGTAAAAAAAGAAGAGTGTATGATTTAATTTTAATGGATTTCAGCTCTGGTTTAAATATGTTTAATCAAATTATGTTTGGGTTGATTGATGAAGTAATCTTTGTGAGTATAAAAGATGAATACGCGCTCCCTAGATTGAAACATTTTAAACAATTCTTAGCTAGTAAGGCATATCTCAAGCACAGAGATACTGTCCGTGACCAATCAGAATATAAAGAACCAATCAAAGATTTGCAAATAGCGGGATATTTGTTAAATTTAACAGATAATTCTAACTTGACAGCATCTGAATTGCGATGTGTTGATTATTTCAAAGAAGTATTTGGGAATAAATATTTTGGAAATTTGCCTAAAGTGACCCCTTCCGATTGGGCAACGTATATATCTGTTTCAGAACCCATTTCAGAAAAACAACGACAATTTGCACGCATATTGGCTGGTGTAGGCAATTATCTTCTTACTGGTGAAGATTTATTTGAGCAAATACCAATCATCAACCATTCAGATACAAGTGGAAATTGGCACATATGTCTGACAGACGATGAAAAAGATAAACAGTTATCGATGATACAAGACACTTCGAACGGTTCATTACCAGCCGATCGAACTTTTATTGGTTTCGATAAAGAAAGTGCGGATATAATATTAACATATTTATGTAAATTAGTTAAATCAAAACCAGGAGTATCATTTGCTTGTACAAAAGATATGCATACTCAACTTGTTTTTATTTTGAGGAGTTTGTTTATATTATTTAATATTATTGCTGATAAAAAAAAATGATTGGTGTTATGTATTTATTGTTTTTTAATGATTAACTAAGTAAAAATGAATCAAAATGTTATAATACTTCAATCACCTGCTGATCCGAACACTCCTACTGTTGATAAATTTATCATTCAATCTGGCCCTTATCCAAGACATCATCCTGCATGTGATAAAAAAGCATATATCTCTAAGAATTATACGGCACATTTAGGAGATCCTGTTTTTTGTGCGAAAAATCATTTTCTCATTAATACAAATGATTGTGATAAAATAGTACCGTGTATGTTCGCCGGGGTCTGTTTCGAGCATTTAAGTGAAGAATATATACAAAAAGATCGATTGTTATCTATTGCGACAAGAGGTTTGATGATGATTTCATTAGTTGCTCCTAAAGGTACAGTGATCGTACCCAGTCAATCATTAGTTATTAATTGTCAACAGCAGTATAAAAATAGACGTTCTTTTTTGGATTATTTACATCAATCTGATGAACGAGGATATTTTATGGTACGTTATAATGAAATGGATATAAATGATCGATTACTTGGCCGAACTTTCTCTTTACCTTTTTTAGGAGATTTTGAAAAACCTGTAATAAAATTAAATTTTATTATTGATCCTGTTCATATTAATGCCCGTTCGTATTCGTTTGCTATGAGTGGAATTAATCAACATTATCGTGCTAATTTATATGCATAATATATTGTGTGTATTTTTTGTTTTTGAATAAATATTCTTTTTTTGACTATGTACAGATGTATTTAATTTATAAATAATATACAAAAACAATGGACATTGATAGTGATGTTAGAAATGTTGGTCGTTTACAAGGGACAAATACAATAAACGTTCAATTTGAAAAAGACATTGTTAACATAAATACTGGTGATGTTATTGCTATTAGAACTAATAAAAAACAATTTAATACCGGTAGTACAGATACAGCTATTCAAGAATGTGTCACTACATGGTCTCGTGAAATAAGTGTATTGGGAATAAGCATATCTGACAATACTCGTATGATGAATGCGAAAAGTTATTCGTGTATTGTATCCGGTGATATTAGTGTTACTAATTATACTGATTTGATCATACAACCTTTTTCCAAACTTGTAGCCGGACCTTCCACCAAAGAAAACGGAAAAATATGTTTGTATCCTGTCAATACGTGTTTATGGTTTTCTGATTTAATATGTCTTTATTTAAAATTCAAAGCGTACGAAGCTACTCATCATTTCAAAGAATTGTATAAATATAACAAAGAATCTACTTGGTGGACTGGTCTTCCATTTTATGCTTATCGGATATTAACAGCAGTGTTTGGGCGTAAAGTTATTGGTAATGTTGAGGCAAAGGAGATTGATTATGATGTTTTATGTGTAAATCTCACAGAGGACGAGAAATGGACACCAGATGAAAAGAGACGGGTATATGATTTGTGTCGTATCGATTGTATTGCGCTAATGAATACTCACTCTTTTCAGAGCAAAAATTTAGAGCAAGAATTACATGTTATCGAAACGCTTATTGATGCCGATTGTTATGTGAATATTCTCAATATGTATGTGTGTTTTCTAGTACAAAATTGTATATTTAAAAGTATTACTGGTGCTAGACCAAATAAACAATTTGTATTAACAATGGGATAATATTTGTTTATTGTGGCAAAATATTTGTATCATTATGATTAAAATTACTTTTAAATACTGTATACAAATGTTTAATTTGACCATGTAATGGTTTAAGTAAAATAAAACAAAATTTAAGAAAATATAACATCATAGCACTCACAAGGATTGCAAACACTTGAGGATACATTAAAAAGAATGCTTCTACGTAATGTACTATTCTATTATTAGTAAATAACCAAGGAAGCATGGGGATATTCGACAGAATTTCTCTCCAAGAATCTGATATAAGAACTTGGACTACATGTATTTGTGAAGTTTCATATGCTTCTTCACAGTAGTCTGCTTTTTTAAATTCTTGACAATATTGAGAATCTAATAATTTTCGAGCATGAAAAGATTTTTCAGTATAAATTCTATGACTATTATTAATAAAACGATAAACTCTGAAAGCAGAATCACATAATCCCACCATGATCAGAAAAACCAATATAATAAGAACAATCCTACATAATAAATTACATGTATCTTTGCATACTTTTTTTTTGTTTAATGGTTGTGATCCTTCTTTTTCATCGTCTTCTTCTTCTACTACTTTTTGTACTGTATGATCTATCCATGGCCAACCATTTTTATGTAAATTAATATTTTTATTCATTGATGTATTATTACTTCTATGTTGTTTTACATAATAAATACGTCTACTTCTTTATTATGTGTCGCGTTGGTAGTAAAAAATCCTCGAACTTGCATTATTTCATGATATAATAATTTTTGTTGTGTTATGTGTACATTTGTTTGAATGTTGTCATTGATCGGTTTAATACCAATATCAAAAAAAACAGCATGAAGTGGCAATTTATCTTCTCTAAGACATTGCTGTACCTTTGGGAAAATACTATCTTCATACAGATCAATATCAACAATTGTTCCTTGATTTAAAAATAGCATAATAATGTAATAATACAATAAATTAATTGCTATATATTGTTTGTTTGGTAAATTATTATAATGATAATATTCATCTCGTATAGATTGATAATTAAATGGATAAAATTTTCGTGAACGAGGTTGTAATAATTGACGACAATCTTTTATATCATAACTAGTATTGGATGCCATGAGTGACGCCATGACATGTTTATTAGTACTTTTAAATGAATAATCTGTAAGCGGTTCATAATCGATATACAAATTGGTTTCAAATATATACAAGGGTTCGAAATATCCTGTTTCGGCATCTAAAAAAAATCGCTGACCAGTATAAACATTTTGTTTGCTTTGATTTATAGTAGTAACAAGTCCATAGATTACGAGATCAACATTCTGTTGGTGTGAATATTGTTGCACAAATGACACACCTGCGAATATTAGATTTTTTTCCTTTATTGTATTATTTAAAGACGATTGAACGGTCGGATTATGTCGTGTATATGACTCTCGAACAAGACGTGGTATATGAAAAAATATTCGTCCCCAATTGTCATTTTTGTCTGTTGGATTATATCTATCGATTTGTACGAATAATACAGGATCTTTTTCTTCTTCTTGCATAAGTGCTTTATTTTCCTTCTCTATATCAGCGAGTGGAAAAAACCCTATGATACATTTTTGTATTGAATGATAATTATTAATCATATTTATATATTTATTTATTTATAAAAAAACAAATAGAGTACATATTGTTTTTTATGTAAGCGTAAATTCTTTTAATTTGTTTTTATTATTTTTGTCTTTTGTTTGTTCTTTTTCTTTTAGTTGTTCTTTTTCTTTTA
>ERZ1292625.1033-Hain-H41-01um-R1-1033-length-36630-cov-21_pt1 | contig 36630 bp, 33 predicted proteins | sample MGYA00564400_ERZ1292625 | MGnify/ENA primary metagenome ERZ1292625 (study PRJEB36523, sample SAMEA6512639) | groundwater metagenome | collected 2019-01-08 | study: AquaDiva: Metagenomics assemblies of 32 groundwater samples
CTAGTTTCTACTACTATTCCAGCGCCGTATCAGGCACCCCGACCGGCTTTCCTCCCATGCGCGTAGACAGTAAGGTGAGAACGGTCGAAATAATTATCTTTATGTCAATCCACAGATTTCGTTCACGTACATACTTAAGCTGCAATCTCAGTTTCTCTGGACGGATCAGCTTTACATAGGCTTCATCGGCGTCCATGATGCCCGAGGTCTCTATGATCTCGCCTTCGTTGTGGAATTTGATGGAGGACCAGTCGGTGATGCCCGGGCGTACCGCCAAAATCTGCTTTTCTTCATCGGTGTAGAGATCAACGAATTTTTGAACCTCCGGTCGAGGCCCTACGATACTCATATCACCAAGGAGGACATTAATGAGCTGCGAGAATTCGTCGAATTTGAATTTGCGGATTAAACGCCCGATTCTCGTCACACGCATGTCCGTGATGCTTGTGGAGGACGCCCCGACCTTTTCAGCGTCCTGAACCATGCTGCGGAATTTAAAGATTCGAAACGGCCTGCCATATCTGCCAACCCTGACCCCACGATAAAATATGGGGCCGCGAGATTCCATTTTTATTGCAATGGCAAATGTAATAAATATGGGGCTTAAAATCAATAAACCAAAGAATGACACAATGATATCAAAAAGTCTTTTCATCGTAAGGGCTTTCCTGAATAATTCTCCTAATAGCAAATTGAGGTATTCTTTAAAACGACCATTACTTTACCATTATTTTTATGAGGAAGCAACAGCAACGTAAACCGTTGTTCTCGCCACCTGGTGAAAAAAGTCTGTATGATGGCGCAGCGAAAAGTAGATAATCCTACATCCCCTGATTTCCAGCGACTCTTTCTATGTGCTCCGCATAGTCAACGTAAATTTTATCGGCATCGAAATATTCTTTATAGACTCGTTGGGCATTAAGTGATAATCGTCGGTGCAGACCCTTATCATCATACAGTTTTTTTATGCAATCTATCAAGGCAGCTACATCATTTGGCGGATAATAATAGCCTATTTCGTATTTCTGTATAGTCTCTTTCAGCTCACCCTGATAGGACGTGACGATCGGCAGTCCCGCAGACAGGTAAGCAAAAATTTTATTAGGGAAAGCATCCCGGTATTGATTGGTGGGGCATATGCCAATCCCTGAATAATTCAGCAGCGTACTGATCTCGTATTGGTCCAGCCATCCTGTCAGTGTGATATTATCAAGCCTGGATTCTTTGACTTTCGATTTTATGACGTTATAAAGTTCACCTTCTCCGGCGATGACAAAATGCATATCAAAATTCGAAAGCGCACGTGCGCACTCTATCAGAATGGATGGATCGTTATTGTAACCAAATGTCCCAATGAACGTAACGACAAACTTGCTCTGTAAATTCGCACGCAATGCAAGCATTTGCCCCGATTGCTTCTCAACGCCGGAAGGTCTTTTATAACCTAAATGAAAGACCCTGTCTGTCGATCCCTTCGCCCGATCCGCATATCGTAATCCCCACTCAAGAAGTGAGTTCATCATGGCAATCAAGCCATTTGCCGTTCTCATCGCATTCTTTATCAGGAAGAATTCCCGATACAGGATGAGTCTTATGGCTTTCTGCAGCAAGGCAGGAACATATTGAATAAAGATATCCGGCCACTCATCCCTGATATCGATCAAAACGGGGATATCATGCTTTTTTGCGTATCGTACGGCTTCGTACGCCAGATCGTACGATGGAGAAGACGCGACAATGATGTCCGGTCTATCAAGGAACGGCGCGGATTTTCTGAATTTTCTTGCAATGATCCGGTGGTCAATAAATCTTGCAAGAGAAATGTTCTTTTTGTACCCTGTTCCCTTCAGCGCTTTGATCTGCACGCCGCTCTTGGTGGTAAATTCCGCGTCATTATCGCATGTCCAGTCCTTCGTAAAGTGGTCAAAGGCACTTGCCCACCATACAACGTTGTGGCCCCTGGCTATGAGAATATCCGCAAGGATGGCGGTCCTCATCTTGCGAACACCGGCTTTCAGCGGCAGAGGTTCACCTATTTGAATGAGCCAAATACTGAGATTAGTCATCAATAGTAAGTGATGCAACTAACAAAAATTATATAATCAGATAACTATGTCTTCCTCAGCACCCAGAAATCGACATAGAGAAGTTTTTGGAACCGATCAACGATAAACCCGGCCTTAAAAAAGGCTGACTCTACATGCTTCCTTTTTATCCTGCCGTCTCCCATCTCCCAACAATGGTAGGGGTCAATCCAGATTTTTCTTTTAATGAACCTGCGGTAAAAAGCACCGAAACTTAAAAAACCGGTGGGAACGGTAAAGACATGCGGCTTGTACGTTGGGGACATAAACAAAAAATTACTTCTTCGATGCGGAATGGTAACAATTAATTTCCCTTTATCCCTTAAGTAAGAATTAATGTTGTTAAGACTCTTTTCAATATCAGCAAACGGGATGTGTTCCAGAACATCAGCAACAATAGCACACTCAAACTTATCTTCCAATTCTTTATGAAAATCTCTGACATCTCCAACAATATCAGGGGCAAGATTCGAACTTATATCCAGCGTGGTATATTTTGCCACATTGGGTTGAAGACAACTTTTTACGATGCCGCTCCCTGTCCCAATCTCCAAAACATTAGCGGGGCTGATATTGATGATTTCTTTTATTATGAAAAAATAGCGGTACCAATTCAGGAAGTCCAAGTCTGACAGCCAAACGCCGCGGTTCCATTTGAATTGTTCATCAAATTTAGTCTTATTCATTTTTTTGCGATTATCCACGTGCTAATTGGATACCGATTTTCATTATATGTGGCAACAAAACGTCTAACGCTAAATTTAGTATCCGGAATTTCCATAGCTCTAAATCTATCACCCAGAAAGCAAAGAAGAAGCGCCATGCGATTGCCCCATCCTTCACATTGCAAAATTTCTGTGAATTCTTTACAGAGGGATCGTAATGCGTCCGGAGAAAAACGCCAAAAATCTTTAGGTGCAGGATGATAATAATTCATAAAACAAGTTGTATGAATTGCAGTGCCTCCTTTTTTGAGAACCCGATAAGATTCATCAATGGCTTTTCCCGGATTTTCAAGATGCTCAATAACTTGATCACTTATAACACAGTCAAAACATTCGTCTTTATAAGGCAAACGTTCCATGTCGACATCAGGGTAGTGAGCATCAACAATCTTGCTGTTCTCACGATCAATGAGAAATTTGATATCGTCTATTCCACTTATACCCAGAATTGATCCAGAAAGTGGTTCATTAAGACACCCAGCAATTTGTTTGTACATGAAATGTCGTGTTAAACGCATGTTTTAACTCTTGCTCCGAATACATTTTCTAGAGCTGTCAGGGAGCTGAAGATCAGAAACCTGAATGTCGATTTTAAATATGAAATAGGAAAACCCGGATAATCTTTACGATATTTCCATATGAGGAACATTACAGCCTTAGAATCTTCTTTGCGCATGTGTAGTATGTTTCTTTGTTTGAAAGAAGACTCACGGTATAGCAGATGATGCTTTGGGAGCACAGCGATCTTTCCCTTTTTTGCCAGCTTTAGCCATAAATCGTAATCCTTGCCCCGAGATAATGCCTCATCATAACAACCCACAGCCAAGGCCGCTTTTCGTCTAAATACAACCGATGAATGAGCGATGGGGTTCATTTTTAAGAGCCGCTTTCTCAACTCGCTATCATTATAAGGAATTGAACTTCTGGTTATCTCTTTTCCGCTTTCATAATCCACAACCACGATATTGGTTCCGACACATACATGGTCGACGTTCTTGTCCAGGAACTCGATTTGTTCTCCTATTTTTCCCTCAGAAATCCACTCATCATCGTCATCAAGAATTGCTATATATTCACCTCTGGCAGCCTTTATGCCGATATTTAGACTTTTAGAAGATCCCTGATTAGTTTCGTTTTTATAGTAACGAATCCTCGCATCTTTGTACGATGAGACAATTCTGTCAGTCTCAGTATCTGGCGAAGCATCATTTACAATGATTAGTTCGTAATCATTGACATCCTGAGATAACACGCTATCTATGGCATGGATCAGATATTGTGGCCTGTTAAAAGTAGTGATAATTATACTTATCTTTGGAACAGATGACAAGGAGTTCATAGTTTAACCTCAATTATGGCTCCAAATTCTTCCCAGCCCGAGCCGCCCCACAATTCTTTCGGGATTTTGCGGATGATAATACGAGGATCATCTATGGTGTCCCGCAATAGATCCAGATAATTATAAACCCAATGCCCTTCGTAATATGAATCTTCTTTATAATTTAAATTATTCTTATCAGTATGCCACTCATTCAATACGAGAGCTTTACGTGTTATTCTCGCCAGATTGGCGAGGATTTTCTTGATCTTATCGGGACCGATATACAGAAGTGTGGCATCGGTAAAAGTGACATCGATGCTCTTATCTGAGAACCTGTCAAGCTCGTCCGCTTTTAAAACGGAAAGATCGACATTCTCAATACCTTCCTCAGCGAACCATTGCTTTCCCTCATGAATTGCACATGCATTTATATCAATTCCGGATAACTTCGCGTCGGGATACTTTTTCGATAATAAATATAAATTCGGCCCGGTATTACAACCTATTTCCAATATGCTCTTAAAAGGTTCGTATGTTGATATCCTTTCCATCAACAATTGACGGTGAGGATGGTTCACGCTCTCTCGATAGTCCTGCGCCCATCGCTTGCCCTTGTACAAATGACGTGTTCTCCATATCCATTCCTGAACCAAGGTGCCAAAAATGTGAGTTTCAACATATTCTCTCATCTTGTACCATAGGTGCTGGAGAGGACGGTATAATCCAGGCCATCTTTTTAGAAATCGTTTAATTCTTGCGAGCATGTAATATATCCCTATACAGGTTTTCCGTCTTCTCCATTTCTTTATAGTAATCGTTCCGCTTGCTGATGATGGCTGAGCCTCGCTCACCGAATTGCTTTCTAAGTATCCCGTCCTGAAGCAACATCACGATCCGTTCCGCAAGGATGTCCGGGGACCGCACCGGAACGACGAAACCATCCTTGTCGTCGGTGACCCATTTTCTATTTTCACCCGAATCGGTAATGACGACCGGGACCCCGCACGCCATTGCTTCTGCCGTGCTGGCGGCGATGCCGGCATCGGAGAGCGAAGTGGAAACGTAGATATCAACAGCGTTCAAGTACTGGGCAAGTTCGCTGTTCGGATATCTGCCAATAAATTTGACATTCCGGGTTATTCCAAGCGATTCTGACAGACTCCTGAGTCGGGCGTCCTCCGAGCCGGTGCCGGCAATAAGAAATTGTGCTTTGGGAAAGGCTTTAAGCACCTTCGGTACCGCTTTCACAAGCGATTCCACATTATAAATCGGTTCCAGGTTCCTTAAACTCATGATAACCGGTGCGGATGACGTACCATATTTCTTTCGCAGAATGTCCGTCCTCTCGGCGGGACGGAACTTTTTCGTGTCGATGCCAAAATAGACGACCTGGATCTTTGAGGAAGGAACGCCCAATCGCAGCATTGCCTCCTTCATATGGTCCGCATCACAGGTAATGAGGTCAGCCTTCCTGAGAACATGCTGAACAAACGGCTTCTTGAAGAATGACCTCGACCCGAGCAGCACATCAGAACCCCACGCAGTGACTATGAACGGGTGAAATCCGCTGATCGCCCCCACGAGACCATATGTGCCGGCATAATGTGCGTGGAGGATATCCGGGGCAATGTCCCGTATCAAACGTCTGACGGCGAAGGCGGTGCGGATAAAATCGATGCTCACTGCCGAACGGACAGGATACTCATAGCAGTGAACATTCTCAAGACGGTCGTATTGGTTTTGGACAAGCGATATCCAGTGGACATCATGTCCGCGCTCTGCGAAGAATTTTATCCAGCGATAGCTGTGAATGGAATTCGCTGCGGCCAAATAACATATTTTCATATATTTGCCTTTAACCGGCGCACAATCGAATTCTTATGCACCACATCCATTGTCAGGTAAAGCACCCCTGCTGCAGCACCAACGGTTGCCAGTGTCCATACGCTATATACGGCAATGGAATGTCTCGCCACCAATAAAAACAAAGACATCACACCGGTAGCAAGCACGATTCTCCCTGCATCGGACCAGGGGAATACGATAGGAATAGCCTTTTTCCCGAGCTCCATCGTCCACAGAGCCAATATACCATTAGATAATGCCGTGGCAAGAGCCGCACCGATTATCCCGACACGGGGAATCAGCACATAGTTAAACATGACATTGGCAAGCACCGAGACGGTCATGACGAGTAAATTCAAGACTGTTCTGCTCGCGAGCAGCGTAACGTAAAAATATATTTGATAGAGTCCGAAAAGACCTATGCCGGCACTGAGAAAGAAAATAACCATATAGCTGGATGAATATTCTGTTGTGGAAAATATGTCGATAATGGATTTATTCATTATGGTCAATGTGGCAATAGAAGGTATCAGGAAAAACAGGTAATATCCCACGCCCTTTTGCAGCAATGCAGCGACCTGGATTTTCTGTCCTTCATTCCACAACTGCGCAATTTTCGGATACAAGGTAAAACCCAAGATGCTATAGAATAACGCAACGATCGCAGCGATAGAATAAGCAACGGCATAGATTGCAACTTGTTTAATGTTTAAGAAATTAAGAATAAGATAGCGATCGACAAAATTATTACCCCAGCTTAAAATACTGAGTGGTACCAGGGGCAGTCCAAAAATCAGCAGCTCTCTTGAGCGTGAACGCCAGTATGCCATATTGAAATCGAGGTTTGATCTCGCGAGGACGTCTTTAACATAAATAACAACAATGAATATGATGTGTAAGAGAATCAGCGAGGTCAACACGGCATACAGGCTGAGATCAAAGATCATCAACCCCAGGGCCAGCACGCCGATACGCAAGATGCTCTTGATCACATAATAGACCGCCAGCAGTTTTATTTTCTGACCGGACCTGAGATAACCGACCAGTAACTCGAATAACGCCTCGGTACTCAGAAGGTAGCCAAAGATCGGGACATAGCCCGCAAACACAGGATCTCCGAATATGAACCTGCTGATCAATGGAGAGAACAGATTGGTACATGCCACGATAGCAAATAAATTGATGATAACAATGCATGACATGACGATGAAGATATTTCGCTTTTCATTGGAATCGGCCTCATTCCCTGCAAAAAAATTCACAATCGCGGTCTGAAAGCCGAGCAGGACTATCGGGATGAGCAGTCCCATCGTGACGATAATTTGGCTCCAGACTCCATACAATTCCACAGGCAACTCTTTTGTCAGTATAGGGAGGGTGAAAAAACTGATGGCCCTTTCGAACACAATAGCGATTCCATAGATAATAGTATCTTTTTTCATATTTGCTTTGATCCTAATGCGACTTCACCTGGAATCACCAATTGCCTCTTAATCGAAAAAATGCCAAAGAAAAGCATAAGGTAGACGAAGATTATGTCCCGGTAATCAGTGGTCATGCTCCATATGAGAGATAAGCAGTAAAACGGAACAACAATGTAATGCTGTTCGCTAACCAAGAAGTAAAGATTTATAATACAGAGAAAACAGATCAAGACTAAGCCAATTATACCTTGATTTATTACAAATGCAGTAAATGCACATGAACGGACAATGTCTTTTTCGTGATGATTTTCTCCATACTTCAAAAGTTCTGCCGTTGTGCTCAACGTCTTCTTATGACGGTCTTCACCATACCCAAAGACCATTTGCGTTAAACTGCCCGATTTTAAGGCGGTCATAGCTGCGTGAGCATGATCATATCGATCCCTGTCTGAAATACGAGGAGAGACCGGCATCAAAATAGACTCCAGGATCATATTGAAAGTCGAAAAAATATTCATGGGGCCAATACTGATAAGTAAATACATTGTTATCAAGAGTATCGCATGTTTTTTCTTCAGATAAAACAATGAAAGGATGCAGGCGAGTAAGAGCGAAATAATTACCATCCTGCTATCATACAGATTTGCGGCCAAACATATGCAAAAAAAGGCAATAAAGCCGAGATATTTTTGTGATCGCGGCTGGTGCTTGATAACAATGACCGATGAGGGAATGATAGCGCTACATACATACAAGGCATACGTAGAACCGCTCCACGAAATTGCCTGGAAATCACCCCAATGAAGGCCTAACACCTTTTCCATAATAATCCAATGCAATGCATAAAGGCCTAAATAAATACTGCCTGAAACGCATATTATCTTAGCAACTGAAAGTATGTCCGGTTTGGGCAGGGTGCTCAATTGGGCAATAATGAACAATATCAGGAGCGATGAATAGAGTAATGTCCAGCGCAATAAACGAATGTCATTAAATATATAAACGCTGAATAGAGAATGAATTAACAGATAGCCTAAAAGGATGGTTGTAATAATAAATACAGCAGTCCTAATGTTGGCAGAATCCCATGATATTCGCTTCTTCAGAGCGGCAAGAATTATAGCGACAATAATAAACAGCATGAGAAACTCGTCCAGCAATGCATAGCCGGGCCCCTGTATTAATCCGCCCGTAATAATTGCTGTGCCGATCAGAATACTCCAAAAACGCTCAGGCCTTCGTACGAGGGTTGAAAAAACGGCCAGCCCTATTAGTGAGCTGACAATAATCTCTATGATTATTCGTAATAGCATATGATTCCCTTGCAAAAAAGGATAGGCCTTGTCTATCGTCTTTCTGCTTACCTAAAGCTGTTTACGAAAAAATTCCTTAATATATTCCGTAACAAGCAGCGTATCGTTCACACTTTGGAGGGGTTCTACGGGCAAGCTTAATACATTCAGGGCGGCCTGTTCCGCATTCACAAGATCCCTGGACGCAATACTTCTCCCATTAAGAAAAACAGTCATTTTATGCAGCGGGAGGGGATAGTAAACCATTGAAGATATGCCCTTCTCTTTCAGAAACGCCTGTAAGGCATCACGCTTACCGTCCATGACATTGATCGTATATTGGTGAGAAACGTGATATGCCTCCTGCAGTTGTTGAGGCAAACGGATACTCTTCACGTTGGATAGAGTCTGGGTATATCTTGCCGCTATAGCGGCTCTATTAGCATTGAACTCATCAATATACTTAAATTTTGCAAGCAATATAGCCGCCTGGAGTGTGTCAAGTCGTGCATTGTAGCCTATATGGTCTACATTGTATTTGTCTTTGCCTCCGTGCTTCAGGAGCATTCGGACCAATTCTGCGATCTTATCATCACTTGTGGAAACCATCCCGCCATCGCCAAAACCACCGAGGTTTTTAGAGGGGAAGAAACTGAAACAACCGGCCGTGCCGATTGCACCGAGCTTTTCATGTTTCCATGTTCCACCAAAGGCCTGCGCCACATCTTCAACTATAAAAAGATTACGTTCTGTTGCGATATCCGAAATCTTATCCATCTCGCATGACTGCCCGTATAAATGTACAGGTATGACCCCAACGACACGATGTCCCGCAGTAGATGCCAGATATTCGCTAATTCTTTGAGGGTCAATATTATACGTCGCCGGGTCTATGTCAACAAAAACAGGCGTCGCGCCTGCCCTCAGGATGGCATCGCCGGTTGCCGTGAACGTGAAGGGCGTTGTGATGATCTCGTCCTGTCTCGCGAAGTATTCCTGGCCCTTCGTTTTGATTGCCAAAGCCCTTAAGGAAAGAACCAGCGCCTCCGTACCTGATGAAACACCGACACAGTGTTTTACGTTGAGATAACGCGCAATTGAGTCCTCTAGTTCCTTTACTTCCGGTCCGAGAACCCATTTCTGATGTTCAAGGCACGTTCGAATTGCCTGGTCAATATCTGACTGCATATGCTTGTATTCAGCATGCAGGTCAAGCATGGGAATTTGTTTCATGAGTTCTCCAGGATGACAGAAAGGTTTCCTCGACTTAATTTATAAGAACTGTTGCACGCTTCGCAAATCATCGTGGATCTGCTTATTTTCAGCTTTACTCCACAGCGACATACCCAGCCGCTGACCTTTGCCGGATTGCCGGTGACGAGGGCATAATCCGGTACGTCCTTTGTCACGACCGCACCAGCGCCAATGAACGCGAATTTCCCTATGGTATTTCCACAAACGATGGTTGCGTTCGCTCCGATGGTAGCCCCTTTTTTTACGAGGGTTTTCCTCAGTTCTTTCATTCGAGGAATTTCACTCCTCGGATTGAAGACATTGGTGAATACCATAGAAGGGCCACAGAACACATGGTCCTCCAGCATCACCCCTTCGTAAACGGATACATTGTTCTGAATCTTGACGCTGTTCCCGATGACCGCGTTCGGTCCGATCACGACGTTCTGGCCGATCTTGCAGTCCTTTCCGATTCGCGAACCCTTCAGGATGTGGCTGAAATGCCAGATGCTTGTTCTCTCGCCGATCTCGATGGGTTCGTCCACGAACGCAGTCGGATGGACGAAGTAGGCACGATGAGGCGCCCCGGGGGAGATGGATAGACCGCGTTGATCCAGCGAACGCTGGCACGCGTTCAGGACCTTCAGTACCCGCAGACCTTCTTCGCCGTCCGTCCGGGGTACGGCCCCGGTCTTGATGCAGTCGAGAAAATGGCGGCATTCCTCATTAAGCGGCTCTTTCACCTCATAGGCTACAGGGACAGCGTTCTCTTTCACCGGAGTAGGGATATTCCCCTCTTTCCAGTCGATGCGGTGCGGATAGACGAGCAGTTTGTCTTCGGGTTTTGCCATATCATCGAAAACCGCCATGCCCCGGGACCCAACGACGATCAGCTTCTGTTCCTTGTAGGGGTGCAGCCATGAAACGAAAACGTGGCCTTTGATGCCGTTCGGAAACGACAGGCTGCTCAAGGTGACATCGGCGATCTTCTCGTTGAGGTAATGACCGCCGGTGGTGGATACGCTATCCGGCATTTCGCCGGCGAGCGAAAGCATAACGGAAATATCGTGAGGTGCGAAGCTCCACAGGATGTTTTCCTCAGTCCGGATCTTGCCCAGGTTCAGCCGGTTGGAATAGATGTACTGGATCTTGCCCAGTTCCGCGTTCTTGACAAGTTCCTGCAGCTTCAGGAAAGCGGGATGATACTGGAGAAGGTGTCCTACCATCAGGACGCGCTTCTTCCCACCGGCGAGGTTGTTCAACTCGACCCCGTCCTTCTCGGAAAGACAGAGCGGCTTTTCCACGAAGACGTGCTTATCGGCATCCAGGGCCTGCCGCACCATATCGTAGTGCATCTCCGCGGGGGTCGAGATCACCACGCCCTCCACGTCCCGGTCCGCGAGCAGGTCGATATAGTTGGTATACAGCTTGGCGTCCTTATACGGCGCCAGATTCGGATTGCGGGGTTTGCTTTCGCAAATGGCATAGAGCGCGCCCAACTGATGCATGTTTCTGATCAGGTTCTTGCCCCAGTACCCTGCACCAGCTACGGCGATTCTGGTCATTAGGCCTTCACCACCTTTTCGTTGTTCAGTCCAACGCCGAGTGCGTTCCTCGTGTCGATGATGAGCTTCGCATTGTCATATATCCAGCGATAATCATAATTTTCATGATCGGTGGCGATGACTACCACGTCGTAGCCCTTGATCGCTTCCCCCGTCAGGGTTATTGACTTCATGTCGAGAAGGTTGTGGTGCCGGAGCCTGGGCATTTCCGGAATGTAGGGGTCGTTGTAGTCCACGACTGCCCCTTTTCCCCGGTAAAGCTCTATCAGCTTCAAGGAAGGCGACTCCCGCATGTCGTCCACGTTCTTCTTGTAAGCAACACCAAGGATCAGGACCTTCGCGCCTTTAATGCTGAGCCCCCTCTCGTTCAGCGTATCGACGGTCTTCTGGACGACGTAATAGGGCATATGGGTGTTGATCTCACCGGCGAGTTCGATGAACCGCGTAGAGAAATCATATTCCCGCGCCTTCCAGGTCAAGTAGAATGGGTCGATGGGAATGCAGTGGCCGCCGAGGCCGGGGCCCGGGTAGAACGCCTGGAACCCGAAGGGCTTTGTCTTGGCCGCCTCGATGACCTCCCAGACGTCGATCCCCATCCGGTCAAAGAGCATCTTGAGCTCGTTCACCAGGGCGATGTTCACTCCCCGGTAGATGTTCTCAAGGAGTTTGGCGGCCTCTGCCACTTTGGTCGAAGAGACCGGCACGGTCTTGGCCACGATGGAATCGTACAGGGCCTTAGCAGCCGCGAGGCACTCCTTCGTGTAGCCACCGACGACCTTCGGAATGGTGCTGGTCGAGTAGTCCTTGTTGTTGGGGTCCTCCCGTTCAGGAGAGAACGCGAGATAAAAATCTTTTCCCGCTTTCAAGCCGGTCTTTTCAAGGATCGGACGCATGTCCTCGTCGGTGGTTCCGGGATAGGTAGTTGATTCGAGAGAGATCAACTGGCCTTTCCGGATATACTGAGCAATGGTTTCCGTCGTATTGAAGACATAGGACATATCCGGTTCACGGTATTTATTCAGGGGGGTGGGAACACAGATGACAATGCAGTCCATATCGGCCAGTTTTGAGAAATCCTTTGTCGGCGTGAACGATGCAGAATGATGGGCAATATGCGCGGCATTGATGTGTTTGATGTAGCTCTTGCCCTGCTTGAGCAACGCAACTTTTTCCGGGTCCACGTCGAATCCCGTCACCTTGAAACCGGCCTTGCAGAACTCGATGAGGAGAGGAAGCCCCACGTACCCAAGACCAATTATTCCGATGCTGGCTTGCCTTGCTGCAATTTTCTGAATGAGATTCACAATGATATTCCCACGCCATTATTCGTTTTCAGCACTTTTGCACCAAAGGGGCCAATCAGTCCCAATGTAAAACAATAGGCAATTAAAAATTTACTTATCTCAATATCATTTTCAGACAACCCGCCCACAATGGTGATCAGTGTGCTCAGAATGATAACGTATCCTCCGATGCTGTCACGAGTTTCTATTTCTCTCAAGCCCCATTTTAGTAGGACGACAAAAAAAGACACAAGCAGTGCAAGACCTATTATTCCACGCGTGGCTAACGCCTGAAAAAAGATATTATGCGCATAAACGGTTGAAGATATTGGTTTCAGTTTTTTTTCTGAGATAAGTTTTTTAATATCCAATTCGAAATCGCCGTAACCGGTTCCAAATACAGGCGATTGTTTAAAAATCAATAAGGCCCCCTTCCACAATTCTAGTCGATTGCCGACACTGCCAGTCTCACTCTCTGTGTAGAATGAGGTAACGATTGAGAAAGCCCTTTTTTTAATGTTGTCATTTAAAGAAAAGACTAAGAAAAAAATGGGTATCATCACAAATAAAAAAGCGCGAGCTTTTTTACGATCATACAAGAAGATGACAATGGTGAATGCGATAAAAAAAGCAAGCCAAGCCCCCCTTGACATGGTCAGAACAATAGCCCCAAGTGTGAGGGATATCGTAACTATCAGAAATAAAATATACTTTTTTGACTCAATATGCCTGCGCATTAAGAGCATTAAGATTGCAGAACCACATATAAAAGATAAATTTAACGCATACTGTATTGGATGCGATGCTAAACCATGCGGCTGATCATAAGCGCCCTTCTGCAAAATATCGAAATGTTGCAATATGCCTGTTAAACCATCTAATGCGGCGCCAATGAAGAAAACAGTAATAATTTTTTTTCTATCTTCTTCTGCCATCGGAGCTAAAAAAAGTAGTCCTCCGATAAAAAGGTGCCTGTGCTTAGTGAGTTCATGAAAAGCTATCGAATGATTATCAGATAAAATAGCACTTACGAGCAGGTCCAACAAAAAAAATATCGTTAATGCTAATAAGATCCTCGGCAGTCTATTTGTCCATTTGTACTTTTCCGCAAAACGCCACTTCAACATCAATAGTAGACTTGATAAACCGAAGAAACCAACACCCGTTTTGCTGACGAAGATTGAGAGCGCGAGCCCAGACAAAGTAATAACCAGGATTTTTTCGATTTTTCTATCGATTAAACTTGCTATTTTATTGAAATCAATAATACAAAAAAAGTGCATATCAGTTATAGACCCAACTACTACGATAAGCGTCGAAGGTCTAATCTCCTCGAATTTTTACGTGCCTGAGCTTTGATGAAAATACGGATACGCGATAAGCGTAGGCCTATCCTAGTACCACAGTCTTTTTCTGTGCGACTACTATCAAGCACTCACCAAAAAATACTTCATCCAGCAGAATCGTCTTGTACAGGTCACTATGTTCACCTCTATTACGCTTTCTGTCTCGATAATTTTTATGTAAATAAAATAGCCTGAACAGGGGTTTAATCAGCATGCTTAAAACATTCTTTTCCGCAAATCTATTCGTATATAATTTCTTTATCGAAAAACCACTGCTTTCGAGCATAAATTGGAGATCAAAAAAGGAAATGGGGGAAATGTGATAGTTCTCCACATCGCAAAGCCATGATTTGTCCTTTACAAGAGGTCGCTTGAAGTGTTCATAGCGCCCCTCCATAAAGTACCGGAGGCGAGAACGAATATTCAATATATTCGGAGTGCTTAATATGAGATGGCCGCCCGGCTTGAGTACGCGCCATAGGTTCCTGACAAAGCTCCACTGGCTCTGAAGGTGCTCTATTCCTTCTACGCTGACCGCGACATCAAATGAATTCTCTGGCAACGGCAGTGTGGTTTCGTTCAGATCCAGTCGGACTAACCGTAAATCGGGGTGATCTCGCGTGGCCCTAAATTTATCAATATTGATATCCCCGGCGGTAATATGTTTTCCCGCCTCGAGAAGTTTATGGGCCAAAGCGCCGTATCCTGTCGGAGCATCAAGGACAGTCGTCCCAGGAAGGCTGGCGATAATCTTTAAAACTCTTTCGTGCAGTCCCTGAGGTGCAATTGGCTCAATATTTTTTTCTGATTTATTCTTCGGCATTTTTAAAAACCCTGTTTGACGCTTTACCGATAATAGACCGATACAACCCTGCCAGTCGATTCCCAAATTTCAGCAGAGAGAACTCCTCCTCCGCAATCAGCCTGCATTTTTTCGACAGCGTTTCGTACCGCGGTCTATTCGTCCGCAGGGCTGAGATGTTCTCTGCAATGACATCGATACCCTCTTCCGGATTATAGAGGAACCCTCTCCCGTACTCTTCGATCAGCTCCGCTCCACCCTCCCCTTCCCGGGCTATGACCGGTGTTCCCGCGGCCATGCCTTCCATGAGTACAATGCCCAGGGCCTCGTTCTCCGAGGGAAGTAAGGTGAAGTGGCTAAGGGAGAGAATTTCCGGCACCTCTGACGTCCAGCCGGTGAAGGCGACATTTCGCTCGAGCCCCAGATCGCGTATCTTCTGGACGAGCGATTCGTAATACTCGCCGTGCAGCGGGTCACCAATGATGATGAGGAGCGGCTCTTCTCCTCTTTTTTTGCATTCTGCGACGAGCTCGATAGAGACTGCATGTGCTTTTCGCGGAATCAGGCTCGCGATGTGGCAGAAGATAATGGTGTAATTATCTGTCTCCAGTTTCTTCCGCCAGAATTCTCGCTTACCCTTGTCTGGATTAGAGAACCGCTCGACATCGATACCCGGCCGGATGACGCTGATCTTTGCGGGTTTTATCCCTTTTGCCTTCAGCAAATCCCTCTGTTTGTTCGAAAGAACGACCACCCTGTCTGCAAACCGGAACCCGATATGGTACCTGGGCACCATCATAGTGCTGACCACGGGCTTCCCGGTGACCCAGGAAAGGAGCACGCCAAAGTAGTCTGCCCGGTCGAGGGTAGTGTGAATGATGTGTATATTATATTTTTTAATGAATTGCCGCAAGGAAAAAATATCCTTAAGCCCTTTCATCGGGCTGCCGTGATAGTCTACACCCAAAGCTCTGACGGACTCCGCCACATAGCCTTCCGTGCCACGTCCCACGACGATGACAGTATGCCCCATCTGGTGCAGGACCCTCACTTGATCGAGAAAGATCCTCTGGGCGCCGTACTTGTCGTTTTTAGATATGATTTGGAGGATGTTCATAAATGACGTAAAGTGTAACGGTTACGTCGTTCGTCCTTTCCTTTGGACCAAGGCAACCATGTTGCCGTCTACGCCGACACGGTCGGCTCGGTCCATATATGTATCACGAAAACGGCATCATGGCCATTACCGTTTACCTTATCCCACATCCCCTCCTCTACGCCCTATGCCCTATGCGCCATGCACTACAGACTGAAACAGTCTGTAGTAATCCTTCACCATTCGCTCCCGGCTGAACCTCTCCGCCACCCATCTCGGGCCGGCTTCGGACATCTTCCAGCGCAGATCGTTATCCTTCAGGATACGGATGATCTCATCGGCCATTTCCTTTGACCCGTTGTTTACGAGCACCCCCGCGGGACAGCCGTCCAATGGATCGCGCACGCCGCCCGCGTTGAATGCCACGACGGGCTTGCCCATGGCGAGGGCCTCTAAAACCCAGATGCCGAAGCCCTCGTTCCGGTGGGTGCTGACGGCGATGTCGATATCAGCGTAGAATGAGAGCATCTCTTCTTTCGAGAGCCTTCCGGTCCAGAGCACGCCGTCGGAAAGTCCGAGCTCGAGGGCACGCTGTTTAAAGGCCCGGATCTGTCCGATGCCGCTTTCGGATGCCACCAGCGCGAACCGGACGCCGGGAAATTCCTTTCTGATCTCCACCAGGGCGTCCAGGAACTCTATCTGGTTTTTCCAGAGATCGCCTACCGTGCCGATGACCTTTGTATCCGGCGAAAGTCCGAATTGGTTTCTGAGAAATCCCGGTTTTACGTTCCCCGGCTTGAACTTCGACAGGTCAATGCCGTAATTAATGATAGTCATCTTGCCGGAGGTCGCCGGTGAAAAAGACCGCACCATTTCCGCAATAGAGCGGGAGACGGAGATAATGCGGTCCATGCGGCCGAGAAGGAAGCGTGATTTCATGAACTCGGGCACCTGCGGCGTGTACAAGAGGACCGGCTTCCTCCCGGAAAGGCATGCTCCAACCCAGGACTGGATGATGTCGTGGCCTCGCTGGATGTCTACGATCTCATAATTCTCGCTCCTGATGATGTTCGCAACCTTGAAAACCGATGTGAGCGCGCCGGCGCCCGATCTCCGGATAGGGTAAAGATTAACGGCGGTGTTGCGAAACATCTCTACAAGCGGCGTCCCGGGCCTGCAAACGAGGCCCACCTTCACGCCTTTTTGCACCAGTCCAGGCAGCAGGTCCCGGAGAAATTCCTCTCCCCCTCCCCTGCCCCGGAAATTATTCACGAAGAGAATGTTCACTCTTTCACCCAACTGAGAACTAAAAACTCAGAACTGAGAACTTTTTTGTTTATGCTCCCAGACCTTTGCATACTTTGAGAACACGTAATACGAGTGGAACAGGTTCAGCACCAGCCCGTGCTTGCCGTCGAGGAAGCCCAGCCGGAAAATGTACTTGAGGAGAAACGTGAGAATCGGCCGGCCCAGGAGATTTAACCAGCTTGTTTTGAAAGGAGCGATCCCCTTTTCCGCCATCACAGCCACGGCAAGAGAAGAATACTTGTTCATTGTGGCTATATAGGACGTGAGGTCCGGGTAGGCGTGGTGTTCCAGGGCATGGCTGGTCCTGCCGAGGCTCCCCCGGACATGCAGGGCCTCGTGCACGGCCCGCTCTTCAAAGCGCCCCTTGCCCTTTCGGAACAGGCGCAGGTTGTAATCAGGATACCAGCCGCCGTGCCGTACCCATTTACCGAGAAAGAACGTTTTCCGGGGTATCCAGTAAGCGTCAAGGGACTGAGGGGAAGAAATGATGGCGCGAATCTCGTCGGCAAGGGCCGGCTCGACAGGCTCGTCGGCGTCCAGGCTCAGGACCCACTCGCCTGACGACTGATCGATGGCGAAGTTCTTCTGGTTTGCGTACCCCTGCCAGTCGCGGTGAAAAACCTTGACGGTATATTCACGGCAGATGGAGACCGTTTCATCGGTGCTGCCCGAATCCGCCACGATGATCTCATCGGCCCACATGACGCTCTGCAGGGTCCGGCGGATGTTCGCCTGTTCGTTATAGGTGATTATCGCAACTGAAAGTCCTTGTTTTATCATCAGTGAAAGTGCACCTTGGGGAGTATCTGTTTGATCTTTTTCTCCACCGCGTCGAGCGCCTCATCAACGCCGATCTGCCTCATGCATTCGTTGTCCCGGCACTTATGCGGCTTGCAGGGCGCGCAGGAAAGTCGCCTGGTGATGATCGTATGTCCCTCTCCCCAGGGTCTCCATTTTCTTTCATCCGTGGGACCGAAGAGCGCGACGACGGGCACACCAACGGCAGCAGCCACGTGCATGGGCCCCGAGTCCACGCCGAAGAACAGGTCCGCAGCGCGATAGAGGGATATATTTTCGTATACGCTCGTGATACCGCAAAGGTTCAGGCCTCCGAAGGGGCCCCGCTTTTCGATCTCCTGGTACAGCACTGCGTCTTCGCTTGAGCCGGTGTAGACGAACCGGGCATGATGTTTTTCTTTCAGCTTCTTCATGACCTCTGCAAAGCGCTCCAGCGGCCACTGTTTCGCCGGAAGGCTGGCGGCGGCGTGGACCACGATCTTGAGCTGGTCCGCCCTCCAGCCCGCGTCGGACAGGAGCGTGCGGATCTTTTTTTCGTTTTCCGGAGAAGGCCACAGTTCGAGGGACGTCGAACGTATGGGAACGTCCACGGCCCGCAGGCAATCCAGAAAATTTTCGACCTCATGCTGATCATGACGGTACCGCACGGGGTCGGTGAGCAGCAGGCCCCTGCCTTCGGTGTCGAAGCCGATCCGCCGGGGAACGCCCGCGGCCAGGACAAGAAGTGCGCTCGAGAGGGAGCGCTTGAGCACGAACGCGGCATCGTAGCCTTCCGCCTTGATCAGTTTCCAGTAATGAAACATTCCCGCGGCCTTGCTCCGCCGGGACCGGGAACTGTAGGTGTGGATGGTCCTGAACTCAAAGGGAATAACACGGTCCACGTAGGGGCAGCCTTCGAGCACCTGACCTGAGAACGGCTCGATCATAAGGTCTATCCGCGCCGCAGGGTAGGCCTCGCGCAGATTGCGCAGAAAGGGCACGGTCAGGACCGTGTCGCCGATGAACCGGTACCGCATGACGAGTATTTTTTTTGCGATCAGTTTCATAATATAATACGCAAAGTGTATAGAGCATGGAGCATAGAGTAGAACCCTCTTCCCTCTTCCCTCTTCCCTCTTCCCTCTTCCCTATGCCCTATGCCCTCTTCCCTATGCCCTCTTCCCTATGCCCTATGCTCCTTGCCGAAGGATCCACTCCGCCGCCTCGTTGAGATCAAGGGCCGTAAAATCGGGATCATCCACATGCGGCGGCCGGACATTGCCCGGGTCGTCGTGCGCAAAACCGGTCTGCACGAGCACGGCCTTGGCCCCGGCCTGGCGTGCAAGCTCCACATCGCTCCACTTGTCTCCAACCATGTAGGACCCCGTGAGGTCGATGTTGAGTTCCCTGGCCGCCCGGTCAAGCAGGCCCGTGGCAGGCTTGCGGCAGTCGCAGGCCGTCGTGTACTGAGACTTTCCCGCCGTAGGATGGTGGGGACAGTAGTAGATGCCGTCCAGACGGGCGCCTTCGCTCTTCAGCATCCCCGTGAGCCGCTCGTGGGCCTCGTGGACCAGAGACTCGGGAAAATATCCCCTGGCAACGCCCGACTGGTTCGTCACGAGAACCACTTTGAACCCGGCCTGGTTCAATTTCCTGATCGCAGCCCCGGCCCCGGGGATCATGCGGAGCATGTCCACGTTCGTAAGGTAACCCACCTCTTCCGTTACCGTTCCGTCTCTATCGAGAAAAACCGCGCGATTCATAATTGTTCCTGGACCGAGGTAACCGTGTTGCCGTCACTTACGCCGACACGGTCGGCTCGCTCCATAGTATCATCCTCTCCCACTCGCTGCTATTGCTATCGTCAACGTGAAGTTCTATCCGAAGCGCCCATATCCCGTCCGGATTCATGGATTTCAATCTCGCTGCGTCCTTCTCGGTGGTAATGATCATTGCAGCCTTCACCTCTGCGGCCTTTTGGAACAGGGCCTCCATATCCGCCTTCCTGTACGCATAGTGGTCGGGATAGACCATTGCCGCCTTCACCTCTGCGCCCAGGGAGGCAAGGAGCGACGTGAACAACGCAGGCCGTGCAATGCCGGAGAACGCGAGTATCGGCAGGCCCCGGAGCGCGGAAAGCGTCTTGATCTCCCCTGTCGCGGCATTCATGAGGTCCACGGGCCTGTGGGCAGACGAAAAAACCGGCGCCTTCGTGTACCGCCTGATACGCGCCTTGAGGGGGCCGGTCCTTTCTCCTGCCTCGTCGCTCCGGGTAATGAGAACGACATCGGCCCGTTTGAGCGCGGAAAGAGGCTCCCTCAGGATCCCGGCGGGAAAAAGCTTCCCGTTTCCAAAGGGGTCCGTCGCATCCACGAGCACGATGTCCAGGTCTCTCCGAAGCCGGACGTGCTGGAAACCGTCATCGAGAATAAGAGTATCGGGGCTGAAGGCTTGTCCCGCGACCAGGCCGGCCCGGTACCGGTCGCTTCCCACGACCACAGGGACGCCGGGAAGTTTTGCCGCGATGAGGGCGGGCTCATCGCCCCCGTCCTTGCTGTCCGCGAAGACCGCTTGTCCATCGGACACCACGACGATGGCCGATGGGTCTTTCCTGCCGTATCCCCTGCTCACGACCACCGGATGCTTTCCGTTCTTCTCGAGCAAAGAAGCTATATGAATTACCGCCGGCGTCTTTCCGGTCCCGCCGAGGGTGAGGTTCCCGACGGATATGACCCTCTGGGGAAGCTTTCTTTTCCTGAACGCACCGACGGCATAGAGCGCGCCGCGCATGAAAACCATAAAGCCGTAACAGAGGGCGATGAGGGAAAGAAGGCCTCCCATGAACAGCGACTTTCTTCTGCCGTACATCACGTCTTCCATGAAGGCTTTAAGCGCCACCGATGAACCCGCTCACGGCATCGATCGTCTTCCGCGTGGCGCCGGAATTGGCTGCGATGACCGCGAATGCAAGCTCTCCCATACGCTGTGCGAGTTTCCGGTCCGACAGGAGCCTATCCATCTGGACAGAGAGCTCCTCTTTATCCTTCACCATGATGCCGCCGCCCGCCGTGATCAAAGCCTCGGATATTTCCTTGAAATTGAACATGTAACGACTGAATATGACGGGCTTTTTCATGGACGCCGGTTCAAGGAGATTGTGCCCGCCCACCTTGACAAGGCTGCCGCCCACAAAGGCAATGTCACAGACGGCATAAAAGGACCGGAGCTCTCCGATGGTATCGAGAAGAAGGACCTCTTTTACCGCGCCCTTCAGGGTGGTCCTCCGCTGGCATTCATACCCGGCCTTGTTGATGATCCCCTCAACCTCATCGAACCGCTCGGGATGACGGGGCGCGATGATCAGCAGAAGCCCGGGAAATTTCTGCTTCAGCCTCGCGTGAATATCGAGCAGCGCCGTCTCCTCGCCGCGGTGCGTGCTTCCCGCGGTAATGACCGGCCGGCCCGCGGGAATGGACAGGGGGGTCTGCCGCAGGGCGGGCATTCTCTGGTCGAATTTCAGATTTCCCGTAACGATCACCTTCTCCGGCGCGGCCCCGATCTCCCTGATCCTGCCGGCGTCTGCCTCGGACTGCATGCAGAAGAGGTCGATGGACGAGAAGACCTGCCGGAAGAACCGGCGAAATTTCAGGTAATTCTTGTAGGAGTGCGGAGATATCCTGCCGTTGATCACCGCCGACGGGATGCCCGCCTTCCGGAGCTGTCGGAAAAAATTGGGCCACAGCTCCGTCTCGGCCACGAGAACGGCAACGGGGTTGATCCCTTTGATCACCCGTCGCACGATGAAGGGATAATCGAAGGGGAAGTAAAATACGGCGTCGGCCTCGGGCACCCGCTGGCGCGCGGTATAATTGCCCGTGACCGTCACGGTGGAAAGGATCAGCTTCCTGCGGGGATACTTTTTCTTGAGTTCCCGGATAAGGGGGTGAGCGGCCATCACTTCTCCCACGGACACCGCGTGCACCCAGATCGGCCGTGAACCCCTGATCACCTTCAGCACGCCTTTGCGCAGGCGGCCGAATTTCTGCGATATGCCTCCCCGGTATTTCGGGACCGTGGCCAGCTTGAAAAGAATGACCGGCGACAGAAGTATCGTAGCAAGGAACAACAGTATGTTATAAATGATGTACATTGAAACCTCAGCTTCGAGTTTGGAGTTTGGAATTCTGTAACTACTCAGGTCTGCCGCTGAGCACAGGCGCAACGAAGCGCGCCCAAGACCGACACCGGTACGCCGCCGCTGCCAAAACAACGCGTGCGAAGCGAAAGCGTTGCGGGTGCTGCGCCGCAGCGCTGAAATCGTCACACAGTACTCTGGCGCGCCTTGCGCCGAAGCGAAGTGGCTGACCTGAGTAGTTACCGCGTTTTAAAATATTCATCCGCCTCGTTCGTCACGTCATTCAAGGCTGTCTGGAGTTCTTTTCGTTTTGCTTCCAACTCCTCCTCCGAGGTGCCTTGGACAATGACGGGCCGGCCATAGACCACCACACCATTCGTGAACGGTACCGGGAGCATGTATTTGTCCCATATCTTTTCCAGTATCCAGCGCCGTTTTGCTCCCGTTGCAACCGGGATGATGGGCTTGTCCAGCTTTCCCGCCAGATACGTGACGCCCTGTTTGACCTCGCAGATCGGGCCCCGCGGCCCGTCCACGGCGAGGGCAATGTCCTTTCCCCTGCGTAAGCCATCGACCATCCCCAGGAGCGCCCGGCCACCCTTCCGCTTGCTCGACCCCCGCACCACCTCGAATCCAAAACGCCGGAGGACCACCGCCTGAATATCGCCGTCGCGGCTTTCGCTCGCCGGGATGATGACGCCCCTGTTCCGATGGCTGTAAAACAGGAGCAACTGCCGTCCATGCCAGAAGGCATAGATCACGTTCTTCCCCGCGGCCTTCAATCCGGCGGGTATATGCCTGTTCACAAAGCGAAGCCTGACCGTAATGCTCCAGAGGGTGATGAGGAGCCACCCGATGAATCCCAGGACCTTCGCCCGAAGCATCAGAGCACCCTCACCGGCGGCTCGTCCCGGAACTGCTGTTCATAGAGGTTCCTGTATTCGCCGTTCCGCGCCAGGAGTTCCGCGTGCCTGCCCTGCTCGATGATCCTGCCGTTCTTGAGCACGATGATCTTGTCGGCGTTCATGATGGTGGAGAGGCGGTGGGCGATCACGAAGCTCGTCCTGTCCTTCATGAGCATGTCCAGGGCGATCTGTACCTCTCGCTCCGACTGGGTGTCGAGGGACGATGTGGCCTCGTCCAGAATGAGGATGGGAGCGTTTTTCAGCAGCGCCCGCGCGATGGCGATCCGCTGGCGCTGTCCTCCCGAAAGTTTCACCCCCGACTCGCCGATGATCGTATCGTAACTCTGGGGAAGAGCACGAATGAAATCGTCGGCATATGCGGACTTTGCAGCGCTGACGATATCATCGAACGAGGCGGCCTGATTGCCGTAGCCGATATTGCTTTTCACCGTATCGTTGAAAAGGATGGTCTGCTGCGTCACAAGAGCGATCAAGGCCCGGAGAGACGAGGTCTTCGCGTCCCGGAGATCCACTCCGTCGATCGCGATGGCCCCGTCCGTAACGTCATAGAACCGGGGAATGAGGTTCACCAGCGTTGTCTTTCCTCCGCCGCTCTTCCCGACGATGGCGATGGTTTCGCCCGCCTTCACGTTCAGATCGATGTCCTTAAGCACAAGGTCATCTTCGTACCGGAACGACACGTCCTGGAACTTCACGCTCCGAAACTCACGAGACAGCGGAACGGCGCCGCGCTTGTCCTTGATTTCCGCATCAGTATCGAGAACCTCGAAGATACGCTTGGCCGCCGCCATGCCGTCCTGGAGGAGGTTGTTCATGCCGTTCAGGTCCTTCAGCGGTCTATAAAAGAACACGAGCGCCATCAGAAAGGAAAAGAATTCTCCGACGGTCATGGTTCCCCGGATGATCCAGTACCCCCCGACGAATATCACCATACTGGTCCCCAGCATGGTAATGAATTCCATGACGGGATGGGAAACGGCGCTCGTCTTGATGCCGCGCATCAACGAGTTGAAAAGTTGCCTGTTTCGCGCTGAAAAGCGTTCGCTTTCGTACGCCTCCATTCCGAAGGCCTTGACGATGCGGACGCCGGCGATCGTTTCGTGGAGATGCGTGGTAAGCACGCCGATCTGCTCCTGCATCTGCGTGCTTACTTTTCTGAACCGTTTGCTGAACTTCGAGAGCGCGATCCCGGCAAAGGGCAGCACCACGATCGAGAACGCGGCAAGCTTCCAGTTCGTATAGAGAATGTAACCCGTCAAGGCGACCATGGTCAGAATGCCCTGGACCAGGCTGGCCGGGGCCCGCGTCAACGCGCCCTGGACCAGGTTCACGTCATTGGTGATGCGGGACATGATGACGCCCGTAGGCGTCCTCGTGAAGAATGCAAAGGACAGGGACGTTACGTGAGAATAGATCCGGTCCCGGATGTCATTCACGACCTTTTGCCCCACGTATCCCAGCAGGTAGTCGCGAGCGTACCAGGCAACGCCTTTGATAATGGTCACGAGAAGGAGCGCCGGTGGAAGCAGATACAGGAGCTTCATGTCCTTCCCGATGAAAATCTTGTCCAGGACCGGTTTGGTCAGATAGGTCTGAAGCGCAATCATGGCGCTGGTGAGCGCCATGAAGACCGCTGCCCAGACGAGCCTCATTTTGTAGGGCTTGAGATATTTTAAAAGTCTTTTATAGATTTCCATAGAGTTGAACAGCCCGCAGAGGGCAGAGGGCAGAGGGCAGAGCGCAGAGCGCATAGGGTTACATCTGCCATGCCCTATGCCCTATGCCCTATGCCCCATGCCCTATGCCCTATGCTCCTTGCCTTTTCCCAGCACTTCCATAACCACCGACGCGGCCCTTTTCGATGCCCCGCCCTCTCCGAGCTTTGTCCTCACCTGGAGAAGATCATCCTTTACCCGCTGATATATGGCCGGATCATCCAGCATCGGTGAAACCGCGCCGGCGATCTTTTCCGGCGTCACGTCATCCTGGAGCAGCTCCGGCGCCACGCGCTTGCCGGCTACGATGTTCACCAGCCCCACATGGTCCACCCGGATAATCAGGCGGGCGATGGCAAAGGACAGCCTCGACATACGATAGAGGATGACCATGGGGACCGCCATGAGGCCCGTTTCCAGTGTGGCCGTGCCCGAGGCGACCAGGGCCGCATTTGCGGCCCTGAGGACGTCGTATACCCTCCCGTCGACCACCTGCACGGGCGCCTTCGCATCGTTCAAAAATCCCCGGATGAATTCCCGCTCCAGCGTCGGCGCCACGGGCAGCACGAACTGCACGTCGGGGAACCGCGTCATGAGAATGCGCGCGGCCCCCAGCATGTCCGGCAGCAGGTTCATGATCTCTTTTTTCCTGCTCCCCGGCAGGAGCGCCACCGTGCGTCTGCGGGGATCGAGCTGGAGCTGCTTCCTCGCCTCCGCCTGGGTGTATTCGGATTTTACCACATCAACGAGCGGATGGCCCACAAACCGCACATCCACACCCGCTTTTTTGTAAAGATCCACCTCAAAGGGGAAGACCACCATCATGGCCCTGACGAGAGAGGCTATTTTTTTGATCCTGCCCTTTCGCCAGGCCCAGACCTGAGGGCTTATATAGTATACGATGGGGATCCCCAGCTTTTTCGCGGCCTTCCCGACCAGGATGTTGAAGTCCGGAAAATCTATCAGGATGAGGAGAGAAGGCCGTTCTTCCCGCAAAAACTTTTTGAGCCGGGTATAGACGCCGTAGATGGCGCCGATATGGGTCAGCACCTCCGTGGCGCCCACCACGGATATCCGCGACGCGTCGGCCAGCATCCGGACCCCTGCCTCGCGCATGCGTCTGCTGCCGACGCCGTAAAAGGCAAGCGTCGGGTCCCGTTTTTTCAGTTCCTGGACCAGGTTGGCGCCGTGCAGATCACCGGACGCCTCGCCGGCGATGATCACGATCTTTTTCATGCGTAAATCCACATTCCGCATTCCGCAATTCGAAATCTACACCGCCTTCTTCACGGCCTCGGCCACGCTCTTGATCTGCCCCTCCGTCAATTCCGGATACATGGGGAGCGACAGGACTTCGGCCGCGCATTGCTCCGAAACAGGCAGGCTCCCGGGCTTCATGCCGAGGTCTTTGTACGCTGTCTGAAGATGGAGCGGCACCGGGTAATAGATCATGGAGGAAACCTTCTCCGCGTCCAGCTTTTGCTTCACCGCGTCGCGATTTTTAATCCGGACGGTGTACTGGTGATACACGTGCGTGCCGTCCCCGCTCTCAACGGGGGTCTGGATGCCGGAAGCCGAGAGATGTTTATTGTACAGCAGGGCGTTCTTTTTCCGGTTCGCGTTGTACTCATCGATCCGCTTGAGCTTGACGTTGAGGACCGCGGCCTGCATCTCGTCCAGCCTGGTGTTGAAGCCGATCTCGTCGTGGTAGTAGCGCACTTTGCTTCCGTGGTTTCGGAGGGAGAGCAGCTGCCCGGCCATTTTCGCGTCATCGGTGATCACCATGCCGCCGTCTCCGTAGGCCCCCAGGTTCTTACTCGGGAAGAAGCTGAAGCAGCCGAGATCGCCGAGGGCCCCGGTCTTTTTGCCGCGGTATTCGGCGCCGAAGGACTGGGCGCAGTCCTCGATGACCTTGAGGCCGTGTTTCCCGGCGATTGCCATGAGCGGACCCATGTCCGCAGGCTGTCCGTAGAGATGCACGGGAATGATCGCTTTCGTTTTTTTGGTTATCTTCTTTTCGATTTTTGTGATATCGATATTGAAGGTGTCCGGCCTGATGTCCACGAAGACCGGGATGCCGCCCACATAGGATATGGCCTCGGCGGTGGCGATGAAGGTAAAGGGTGTCGTGATGACCTCGTCGCCCCTCTTGACGCCTGCCGCCAGAAGCGCCAGGTGGAGGGCGTCCGTGCCCGAGCCCACGCCCACGGCATGCTGGACGCCATGGTATGCTGCAACGCTCTGCTCGAGCGCCTTGCCCTGAGGACCGAGGATGAACGTCGTGCTCTGCATGACGCTTAGGACGGCGTCATTGATCTCGTTCTTGATCGCTTCATATTGGATTTTCAAGTCTACCATGGGGACCGACATAGGACGCTGTGCTCCTCTCTATTGGACCGGCACAAAGGCGGTAATGCCTCTTTCAATATTCTTCGAAATGAGTCTGGCAAGGGCAAGGGCTTTCCTGCCCTCCACGCCCGAGACGAGCGGCCTGCTCCTGTTTTCCACGCTCAGAATGAAGGCCCTGATCTCCTCGTTCAGCGTGTCCCGCCTGTCCGCGGAGATCTCCGTTGTTATGAGCTCCGGTACGGGGCCGTCTCCCTTTCGCGACAGGAACGCCTTCTGTGTCTGGTAATCGGAGCTGTAGAGAACGTCCCCGTCGAACACCCTGAGCGTGCGCTTTTTCTCGTCCGAGACCCTGCTTGCGGCGACATCGGCAACGCAGCCGTTCTTAAACAGGATGCGCGCTATGGCCGCATCGATCTCCCTGGTAATGACCGACGTCCCCGCGGCGCTCACCTCGACGGGCTCCGCGCCGGCCAGGTCCGCGACGATGTCAAGGTCGTGGATCATGAGGTCGAGGACGACGTTCACGTCGGTGCACCGGACGGTGAAGGGGGCGCTCCGCTCGGCCTGCAGGTACCGGGGTGACTTCAGGAGCGCCTTCACCGCCGTGACGGCGGGATTAAAACGCTCGATGTGTCCTACCTGGAGCACCAGCCCCCTTTTCGAAGCAAGGTCGATGAGTTCGTCGGCCTGCTCAAGGGTAACGGTGATCGGCTTCTCCAGCAGGATGTGAACGCCCTGCTCCAGGAACTGCTTTGCGACCGCATGATGGAGGGCCGTGGGAGCGACGATGCTGACAGCATCGACACGGCCGAAGAGCTTTGCCGCGTCCGCAAACGCCTCGGCCTTCACCTTCTTCGCGATCTGCGCGGCACGGGCCTGGTCCGGGTCCACAATGCCGACCAGTTCCACGTTGGGGAGGTTCGTGTACTTCTCGGCGTGAAACTGCCCCAGATAGCCCACGCCGATGACGCCCACTCTGATCTTTTTCATCTGAAAATCCCCCTCACCCCAGCCCTCTCCCTCGGAGGGGAGAGGGAGTACGTCGTAGCCCCTCCAATGATAAGCCCCCTCTCCCTTTTTCCCTCTCCCACTGGGGGAGAGGGGTAGGGGTGAGGGGAGTTGTATTGGGTTGGGGAGGGTGATAGTCAGGTAGCCGAATAAATATCAATTTTCTTTCCCCTTTGTGAGCGCAGCTCATGGACGATTCATAGTATTATCTTTCATAAAAACAGCTGGACGAAGATTAACGCAGACAGCATCTTCGGCGTGCATTCCGCAATCCGCCTGCCTGTGCGTCGCACGCAGACAGGCATTCCGCAATTTCAACATCCCTGTTTATCCATGGTTCCGAAACTGTTCCTCTCCCACTCCGACGATCGCGATCCCGGCCTTGTTCGCTTCGGCGATGACGCCTTCTTTGTCCAGGATGATGGTCTTGCCCGCCTCGACCGCAAGGCATGCCGCCTTTACTTCCTTCATCGTGGCGATGGTCCGGGCTCCGGCCGCGGGCAGGTCGAACCTGAGGTCCTGCTGCGGTTTGCAGATCTTGACCACAACCGCTCCCCCTCCGCACAGTTTTCCGCCTCGCCTGATGGCCTCGTCGGTCCCTTCGATGGCCTCCACGGCCAGCACGGCCTGGTCCTTCACCAGGACGGTCTGGCCGATGTCCAGCCTGCCGACCTCCTTTGCCATCTGCCAGCCGAACTCGATGTCTTTCCATTCGTCCTTCGACGGCTTTCGCTTCGTCAAGACCCCGGACGGAGCAAGAATGCTGTCGAGATAGAGCGTGGATTCCCGCACGGTGATGCCTTCGGACTCGAGGTCTTCGGCCACGGCACGGAGGATGGAGTCGTCCTTCTTGTGGATCATCCGCGCCAGGAGCGCCGCCCCCCGCAGGTCCGGCATGGCCCCGCTGAAAAGCCGCGTCTTCTTGATGCCGCCGGCCATGAGCACGTCACGGACCCCCTGCTCCTTGAATATCTTGATGAGCTTGCCGAGCTGGCCGACCTTGATCCAGAACAGGGCATCGGCCCACTGCGCAAGTTCGGGCAGCGTCTCGCCTTCATGCGCGACGGCGATGACCTCCAGGCCCTTTTTCTTGGCCGCCTTGGCAAACTCTATGGGGAAGATCCCGTTGCCGGCTATGAGACCGATCTTTTGCATAAGCACTTCGTTCTCATTGAAAATTTTAAGGCGTCGTCCTCATTTTCCAATTTCCAATTTACATTTTTCAATGCCTTCCGGCTATCTTGTTATGCCCCGTTTAGTGTTTTGGATAAATTCCACAAGGTGCGCCACTTCCGGGGAATGAGGGAACTCCCCGCGGACTCTCCCGAGCGCCTCTTCCATGGTCAACCCTGAGCGGAAGATCGTCTTGTAGGCCTTTTTGAGGGTCGAGATCGCCTCTTCGCTGAACCCTCTGCGCTTGAGGCCCACCAGGTTCAAGCCGTACAGTTGGGCTCTGCCTCCTGAAGCCATGACGTAGGGAGGAATATCCCTGTCCACGCCGGTCTGCCCTCCCACAATGGCATAAGCGCCGACGCGCACGAACTGGTGGACCCCTACGATGCCGCCGAGAATGGCATGGTCTTCGATCACGATATGGCCGCCGAGCGCCACGGAGTTCGCCATGATGATGTTGCTCCCCAGCTTGCAGTCGTGGGCCACATGAGAGTAGGCCATGAGAAAATTCTTATTGCCGATCTCTGTTTTCCGGTCTTCCTTGGTCGTGGCCCGGTGGATGGTGGCGCATTCGCGGATCACGTTGTCGTTTCCGATGATGAGGTAGGTCTCCTCGTTCTTGTACCCGATGTCCTGGGGAGGCGTACCAACGCTCGAGAACGGGAGGATATGGTTCCTCTCTCCGATGGTGGTCCAGCCCTCGATGAGCACGTGGGAGGCGATCTTCGTGTCTTTGCCGATGGTGACATGCTCGCCGATGACCGTATAGGGGCCGATCTCTACGTCATCGGCCAGTTCGGCCTTGGGATGCACAATCGCTGTTGGGTGGATGTTCACTCGCAGCTCCCTGCCGTTTATTTGTTCCGGGCGTCCTTGTCAACGATCATGGCCATCATCTCCGATTCGGCGACCACAACGCCGTCCACGAGCGCCAGGGCCTTAAAACTTTTGATATTGCCGCGCTGCCTGATCACGTCAAGCTCGAAGCGCACCTGGTCGCCGGGAAGCACAGGCTTGCGGAACTTGGCCTTGTCGATGCTCATGAAATAGAGCACCTTTTTTTCCGGCTCCGGATCGGACAAAAGCGCCAGCACGCCGCCTGCCTGCGCCATGCCCTCGATCAGCAGCACGCCGGGCATGATGGGATGTCCCGGGAAATGCCCCTGGAAAAAAGGCTCGTTGATCGTGACGTTCTTGATGCCCACGATACGCTTCTGCGGCTCCATCTCCACGATTTTGTCGAGCATGAGAAACGGATAGCGGTGCGGAAGCAGGCCCATGATCTTATTGATATCCAACATTTCATTTCCCCCTTGCTCAAAAATGAATTACCCTTTTTCATGTTCGAGCGCCGCTATGCGGCGTTCAAGATCCGCGGCCAGCCTCTTAAGCTCAGGCAGTTTCGGCAGCACGGCCTGCACCTTGAGCCAGTCCCGCAGCGGCATTGCATTGAACCCGGCCATCACCTTTCCCGGCTCCACGTCCCTGGTGATGACGGATTTGCCGCCTGCCATCACCCGGTCGCCGACAATCCTGTGGTCCCCGACCCCCACTTGGCCGCCGAAGACCACATAATTGCCGAGCACGGCGCTTCCGGCAATTCCCACCTGCCCCGCGATCAGGCAGTGTTCGCCGATGGTGACGTTGTGCGCGATATGCACCAGGTTGTCCAGCTTCGTCCCTTTTTTGATGACCGTGTTCCCGAGCGTCGCCCGGTCGATGGCGCAATTGCCGCCGATCTCCACATCGTCTCCGATGATGACGCCGCCCGCCTGGGGGATCTTGTGGTGTATCCCGCCGTCGGTCACGAAGCCGAAGCCGTCGCTCCCGATCACCGTGCCGGAATGGATAATGACCCTGCTGCCGATGGTCACGCCTTCCCTGATGCTTACATTGGAGTGGAGGGTGCAGTCATCTCCGACAACGGCCCCCCGGCCGACGTAAACGCCCGGGTAAAGCGTTACGCGGCTTCCGATTTTGGCGCCGTCTTCGACCACTGCGTACGGATGAATGGACGGCTCAGCTCCAACTACGGCGTCCCGTCCGATCACGGCCCGGTCGCTGATCCCCGTCGAGGCATAGGGTTTCACATAGAGGAGCGCGAGGGTCTGAGCAAAAGCCAGCCTCGGGTTCTTCACGCGGAGCAGCGGCATCTGCGCGTCCGGGGCGCCGAGAGGGACGATGACGGCTGCGGCCCGGCAGGTCGCCAGGTCCTTAAGGTATTTTTCGCCGGTGATGTACGCGACCTGTCCCGGCCCCGCTTCCCGCACTCCCGCCGCGCCGCTGATCTCAACGTCCGCAAGCCCTGCGGGATCAGCCCCGATTTTCCGCGCCAGTTCCTTCAGCCTCATAACGGAAACTCCCGCATTACTTCGTCTCCGTCTTCTTGTCCAACTCGGTAATGACCTTCTGCGTCACATCAAGATCATCATCTCCGTACAGCACCACGGGGACTTCCATGTTCGGCCCGACGCCCATTGATCTGTTCACGATCAGGCTTATCTTTTCCTTTTTCGCGAGGTCTTTCAGCACGGCGGTCAGCATCTGGTTGAATTCCTTTTCCACCTCGCCCCGCTTCTTCTCCACTTCCATGCCGAAGTCATTCCGCTTTTTTTCAAACTCGGAGATCTTCCGGCCGATGAAGGACTCTTTCTCCTTCCGCGCCTTCTCGTTCATCACGCCGGCCTGTTTTTTGTAGTCTTCCTGGAGCTTCTGGATCTCTTCGGCGTCGGTATCGAGGATCTTCTTCCGGTTCTCGTAATACTCTTTCACGGTGCCCTGGTACTTTTTGCCCGCCTTCGTCTTGTCGAAGACCTCCTGGGTGTCCAGATAGGCTATCTTGCCGCCCGCAGCCAGGGCGCAGGTCGCCGTAAAAACCACTGCCATGATCATGATAACTATCTTTTTCATTGCCGCCTCCTGTGTTTTTTACGTTCGTATCAATTCGTGTAAATTCACGGCTGACATTCCATCTTAAAACAGCGCGCCGATCGAAAACTCGAACTGGCTTGTCTGGTCCGTCGGTTTCCGGTCGATGATATAGCCCCATTCGAACCGAAGCGGCCCGATGGGCGTGAGCCAGCGGAACCCCCAGCCCCAGGACTGCCGCAGCAGGTTGAGCCTGATACTGGTGGGTTCGTCAAACGTATTGTTTTCGTTGAAAGCCCTGCCCGCGTCGTAAAAAAGAACGCCCTTGAGACGCGCGGCCGAAACGATCGGGAAGGTGTATTCAGCGTTGAAGATAAGCTCCTTGTTCCCGCCCACGGCCGTATACTCCCCTGCAAAATCATATTTCGCGGGAATTTTTGGATCCGGAGGCGGCTCCGTGGGGCCCGCGAAGCCGTACTTGAACCCTCTCACCGTGCTCGTTCCGCCCACGAAGAACCGCTCGCCCACGGGCAGCGGCTTGTCATTGAGCGACCCCGCGTATCCGATGCGGCCGCGCACCATGAACACCGTGTCCCAGAAGAGCGGAAAATACCAGCCCGAGTCGGCCACGGCCTTGATAAAGCTCGAATCGCCGCCCAAGGGGCCGCCGGCGTACTCAATATACATGCTGTTCCGCGAGCCCGTCTTGGGGTCGAGGAAATAATCGCGGGAATCCCGCGCGATGCTCGCCGTCATCGAGCTCGTGGTCAGGCTTGGGCCGTATTGATTGATCTGGTTTTGCGTCAACAGCGGCAGCGCGTTGATGTCGCTGTAATGGGTCACCTCCGACCGGTCGATCCCGTATTTCAGCGAGGCCGAGACGTACTCACCGTAACTCTTGCCCATGCCGAGGCTGAAGCCGTTTGATTTGATCCAGTATTGGTCATACTCCTGGGTCTGGTTGTAGAGGTCCACCTTGCCCCAGACCGGCTTGTCGAACAGATAGGGCTCCATGAAGCTGAACACGAAGGTCTTGCGCGTGCCGCCGAACTGCGTCTTGAACTTGATGAGCTGGCCCCTGCCGCCGAGATTGCCCTGGGTCACTTCGGCGATGCCGATGAGGCCGTCCACCGAGCTGTACCCGCCGCCGATGCTCATGGTGCCGGTGAGCTTTTCCTTGACCTTGACGTTCAGGTCCATCACCGGCTCCTGCAGCCGGCGCTCGGGCACGATGTCCACGGCCTCGAAGAAATTGAGGTTGTTGATCCTCTCGTAGCTCCTTTTGAGCGCCTTCTTGCTGTAGAGGTCGCCCTCGTCGAGGCGTATTTCGCGGCGGACCACCTTGTCCCGCGTTTTTGTGTTGCCCGTAATGTCGATCCGGCCGATGCGCACCTCGCCGCCTTCCTGGATATCGAAGGCAAGGGACACCGTCTTCCGGTCGGCTTCGATGTTGAACTGCGGTATGACGCTCGCAAAAGGCCGGGCGATGACGTCGTAGCGGTCCATGATCCTGCCCACGTCCTGCCTCAGCATATCCCGGCTGAAGATATCGCCGGTCCTGAGCTTTACCTCTTTCCTGATCTCGCTGTCGGAGAGGATCGAATTTCCCTTGAAGGTGACGGCGCCGACCCGGAACTGGTCCCCCTCTTTAATGTTGATGCGCGCCACCAGCTCGTTTTCCGCGGTAGAGGTCTTGAGCTTGCCGAAGATCGGGAAGGTGCGCTTCGTGTACACCTTCTTCTCGATGACCGGATCGTCTACCTGCATCTGGATGTAGCCGCGGTTGTAGTAGAGATTACGGATGGTCTCCAGGTCTTCCCTGAGCTCCTCGATGCGGAGCGTGCCGCTCCTGGACAGGAAGGAGAAGAACCCGTGCTCCTGGGTCTTGAGGCCTTTCTTGAGCTCCCTGGTCGAGACGGCCTTGTTGCCCGTGATAATGATGTCCGTTAACTTGACCTTCTTGCCCTCTTCGATGAAGTAGACGACGTTCCGGTCGCCGCTGCGAAGCTCCGTTACGACGGGTATGATAACGGCGTTGTAGAACCCCCGGTCCTGGTACCGGAGCCGTATCTTTTCCGCATTTTCCTGGATGAGCTGGATGTTGAATGCGGTCCGGGGGAGGAGGGTCAGGTCCTTCTTGAGGTCTTCGCTGTCGATCTCGTCGTTCCCCTCGAAGCTGATTTCGCGGATGAGGGGCTTTTCCTTGACCGCAAAAATGACCTTCAGCCCGTCCTCGAACCCCTCGGTCTTCACCTGGACGTCCTCGAAATGCCCGAGCTGGTACAGGGACTTGATGTCTTCCTTGATCAGCGCCGGCGAGAACACGTTGCCTTCCCTGGTCTTGATCTTTGCCAGGATCGTCGCGGCCTCGATCCGTCTGTTCCCCTGCACTTCGATGAGGACGACCGTCACCTCATCGGCGGCGCTTGCGCGCACCGGTATAATAAATGCCGCCAGCAGGAGAAGCGCCCAGGCGACCGCACGTTTCATGAACACGCTTCGGAAAACCTCCGTAACCGTCGTTGAGAACGGATTACTATAGCATTAACAGGCTGTTGTGTAAACAAAAATTATGTCACAAGCCTCTCAATGACCTCGTCCGCAAGCAGCTTGCCCCGTTCCGTGAGCTGCACGCGGCCGGCGCGCAGGATTATCAGGCCGCGGTCCCGCAGGACGCCCATGTTTTTTGCAACACCGGCAAGGGCATGGCTGCCCTGTTCCCCTTCGAACAGTCCCAGGTCTACGCCGCGGTCGGTCCTGAGGCCCAGGAGCACCTTCTCGGCAACTGCCTGCGACGGATCGATATCCTCGGTGGCCCCTAGGGGAGACGAACCCTTGCGGAGCCGGTCGCAGTATTCGCTCACCGGGGAAACATTCCCCTGTCGTTTTCCCGAGATGAACGACCATGCCGCGGGCCCAAGCCCCAGATACTCTCCCCGCTCCCAGTAATTCAGGTTGTGGCGGCACTCATGGCCGGGACGGGAAAAGTTCGATATCTCATAGTGCCCGTATCCCGCGCCTGTGAGCGTGGAAACGATGCGTTCGTACATGGGGGCGGTGACGTCGTCCTCGGGAAGACGGAGCCTTCCTGCTTCGGCCTCTTGCGCAAAAAAACTGCCCCGGTCCAGGGAGAGGCCATAGGCGGACAAATGCCGCGGCTCCAGTTCCATCGCCTTCCTCAGGCTCTGCGTTACCTGTTCAAAGGTCTGTCCCGGGACGCCGTAGATCAGGTCCAGGCCGATGTTCGTGAACCCCGCTTTCCGCGCAAGCTTCACGGCGTCCTGCGCCTGCTCAGCCGTATGCGACCTGCCGAGGGTCCGGAGAACGTCGTCCGAAAAGGACTGCACGCCGATGCTCAGCCGGTTCACGCCATTGGCGCGCAGAGAGTCCAAAGCAGGCGCGTCGAGCGTGTTCGGATTCGCTTCCGCCGTGATTTCGGCGGACGCTGACAGGGAGAAATGATTCCGCAGGATGGTGCAGAGCCTTTCGAACTGGGCAGAGGTAAGCGTTGTCGGGGTGCCGCCGCCAAGGTAAACCGTATCGAACTCACGGCCTGCGAATGTCTCCTGGCAGGATGCGGCCTCAAGCTCAAGGGCCGAAAGGTAAGCATCGGACAGCTCAGGAGTATACTGTGTGGAATAAAAGCCACAGTAGAGACACTTTTTGACACAGAAAGGTATATGGACGTAAAGAGATAACATGGTGAAAAATTGTACTTTCAGTTTTTTTCGTTCCAAATCCGCTTATTTAAAGCAAGCCCTGTGCCAGAGAACGAGAAGAATTCAACCGCACTTATGCAGTTCGCTTTTCATTCGTGATCATTCGTGTAAATTCGTGGCAAAAAATTCTTTCTATCATTTCGGCGGGAGCGAGATGATGAGGGCCGACTCGTCGCAGTTCGGGAACTTGACGCAGTTCAGGCAGTCCGTCCATATCTTGTGAGGGAGTTCTTTCTTATCAATGTCCGTGAAACCGTTTTTCTTGAAAAAATCCGGCTGGTAGGTGAGCACGAATACTTTGCCCGCGCCGAGCTGCGCGGCCTCGGCCAGGCACTGCCGCACGAGCTTCGTGCCGATGCCTTTGCCGGCCCTTTCTTTCCGCACCGCAAGGGAGCGCACTTCGGCCAGTCCGTCCCAACTGATATGGAGCGCGCACACGCCATCGATGGCGCCGTTCTCCTCGAATAGCGAGAAGTCCCGGAGGTTCTCGTAGAGCTCGTTCAGGGAGCGGGGCAGCATCTGTCCCTGGTCTGCGTAGCCGTTGATGAGCGACTGGATCGCCTTGACGTCCGATATCCTCGCCTTGCGTATCATGGTGGAAACATTACTCTTTTGGCGGGATAAAGTCAAATTTTT
>ERZ1292625.1034-Hain-H41-01um-R1-1034-length-36616-cov-10_pt1 | contig 36616 bp, 58 predicted proteins | sample MGYA00564400_ERZ1292625 | MGnify/ENA primary metagenome ERZ1292625 (study PRJEB36523, sample SAMEA6512639) | groundwater metagenome | collected 2019-01-08 | study: AquaDiva: Metagenomics assemblies of 32 groundwater samples
ACAGCAAACAAGTAAACATTGTCGGACTCTCCTTTCCTGTAGGTTTGCTCCCATCTGCCTCACGGCGATAGATTAACCCACGTTCCTCTTTTTAATAGTTCTCAATATACTTATACAAATAGTCTTAACTTTATTTATAGGGTCACCAAAGAACTCTTTAAGAAAAAACTCTGTTCTATCAGTCTCACTAAAACCTATAATATCTGATGACAGTATTCCCTCTCTCCTCATTAACATAAAAAGCGTGGTATTAGTAAGTGCAAATAGTATCAACAACATTGCTATAGCCCAGTCCCCGTTATACATAAGTAAGAAGGAAAATACTGCGTACATACCTAAGAGAAATGTATCAAACAATCTTATGTACTTCATAGTTTCTATGATACCAACTTAGTTGATGTATCCTTTCATGATCTCCTTTAGGCAGATCGTTAAAACTAGCTACATGAGATAAAACCCCACTGCGACTCTCTGTACACACTGTATATGTTCTTCCCTCTAGCTTTAGCCTAGTATATTTTCTAATATACTCCACCTGCCCTTCACTGTCATAAGTGCCTAAAACAATTTCACATCTAGCACATTTTATGACTTTGCTTTTGTTGGCAGACATAGTTCTTGATCTTACCTTTACACCCTTAAATATCACTCTGTTATTTCGGTTTTCTTCCACTTTGACCTTAACTTATCTTTGAAATCAGGCACCTCTGAGGGTTCCACATTCTCTGATAACTCCTCCTTAAAAGGCTCAATATTGGGTTCTGTTGCCTCCTCTATGTCCTGTGCAGTAACTTCCTCAGCACTAACCTCTCCACCGCCTACCAAGTCAGAAACAGCACGATTAAATGCCCTTGTATAAGCTGTCGCCCTGATATTATGTATGGAATTAGGTTGACATGGTTTCCAGCTCTTAGAGAACTTATCGTACTTCACATAAATACCATCCCTTAGTGTACACTTTTCATAAGCATCACATGAGCCTGTACCCACCACATACCGCCCATTAGGTGCTATACACTTAACAGTAAAATGATAAGCAAATGTCTTTCCTATCTGCTCATGCTTTTCCTCAAGAGTTTCTATAGATAAATTAAAGAATGTGGCTATCTTTCTCCAATATGATTTCTTCTTGAATTCCTTACCTTCAATAACTTGTATATCTACCTTCTTATCAAGCACGGCAGTCTTTAAATCCTCATACGCCCTCCATACTCTCTTAGCCTCTAAAGCTGTGATTGCTGGCATAACAACCCCTACTATATCCTCTGTTTTGATTAGTTCTTTTGACATAAACCCTTTCTATAAACCTGTCCTAATGTAATGTTAGTATTATACCATAACGCTGATTCAGTGTCAAGTGTTTGGGTATAGGTTATTATTTGACGACTATGCTATACTACGGATAAGATGAATTGTCTGTACTGCTCACAAGAGATAAAACCCGTTGAACAAGCTTATTCTTTCAAAGAGGTTAAGGGTAGGTTTGAGGGGTGGCATTATAAGTGTTATTTAGATAGGAATGTTGAACTTATACCTCTTACATTACAAACACAGCGAGAGCTATCTGAGTTCTTACTTAAAGTATATGGAGGTCATCCAGAGTATCCATCGTTTGTTAAAGAAGTTCTGATGGCTCTTGGTAGAACTTCAGCAAGTATTATATGAAAGACTTGATCTGCCTCATAGTATTTATATCGTTTTTGTTACTTATATCTAATGTTGTTACCAGGGTAACTTTTTCTGATGCTTTCTTAGATGGTATTGCAAGAGAACGTATTGTCGATATTGAGTATGGAATTATTCCAGAATATTACAATAAATAGTGTTATGAATTACTCATGGGATATTATAACTATCTGGTTGCCCCTGTATGTTCTTGCAACATTCGTTATACATGAGGTACTAGAGTCCTTTTTTCCTACTATATGTAAACATGATAACCTGTTGGTTGAGGAATCATTAGATGACTTGGATCAGAAATGCTTTAAACACGTTTGCAAGAGGTGTAAGAACACAATCAAAGTACACTACCCACTCAAGAATAGTACCCAAAGACGGCTACAGACCAGACCTAGATAAAAACTTCAGATCAAGGATGGAAGCTAACTGTTATCGTTATTTGACTGAAATCCCTAAAGGTATAGAATTAGTAGAATATGAACCTAAAATCTTTCAATTATCAAATGGTTGGAAATACTGTCCAGACTTTAGGATTACGACTAAAGGGTTTATTTACTACATTGAAGTTAAAGGTAATCTTGATTCCATCTCGATTATCAAAATACAATCCTTTAAGAAAGACTACCCAGAACTAAAACTATATATAATAACTCCTAAAGAATATAACTCTATTAGAAAACTCTACTCCAAAAAGATTAAGAATTGGGAAATTTAGTTTATAATCTTACTGCCCTAGTAATGGTGCGTCTGAGTTATTTGTTTAAAGGAACTTATAACTACCTGACAAAAAGACAAACTACATCTGGGGCATCAAAAAAGCCACCTTACTAAAGGGTGGCTTCTTGCTACCTGGCGGTAGAAATCACTATTGACAGATAATTACATCTTAGTCTATAGTGACTTTGAAATTCAAAAACTATGTTTAGAATAACACAACCTAAAATAAATAACAAATCGCTAACAACCACAGGTAACTGTGGGTTTTTGTTGCTCAAAGTCTGTTACTGAAGTAAAGCTGACGACAAGCCCTCTCAGGCATCGTTCTAGACTATAGTAGTAGTCGAGTGAAGGAGGTAACAGCTGAGGCAAACCGAGATAAAACGGACAAAATTTGCCAAGAATTAAAAGGAACACACTATATATAATCCCTTATAAACTAATATATAGTAGTCTCTTTAGGTAAACCTTGCAACTATTAACTGTGTATAACTTATCAGTAAGTGTGGATAAGTGTATAAATAAAATCCTATTTTACAAACTTAGAGAATCTTGTTTAATTAACTTATGGGTGTGAAGGTAACAAGTACCCCATCAGGTAAATATAAATATTTTGACGGCGGAAGTAGGATTCTAACAAAGCTCAAAAAGAGTAAGAAGAAGAAACAGATAGCAGAGAAACTAGGTATAGAAAAGAAGTGGGTTAAGTATTTATAGGCAAAAACAGAGTCAATTTTGACCCTGTTAATGCGATAAAATCCTGCCCAGGACTTTTAATTGTCTTCAATGGTACTACTTGAGGTAGATTCATTCAATATCTTTTCATATCTAGTCGGTCTTGAGTTTACCTCATCTCTTAACCAGATGAAAAACCCCACAACAAAAGCCATAACCAAAACATATAAAGCATATCTGATTACATCTTTGTAAGTCATTTAATCACCTCCTATTTATAAATCTTCCTTACAGTATTAGTTTTATCATCAAAAGATAATTCTACACTTTCACGGAATATGAAAGTACCCTTTGATCTTCTCTTTGCTCTTCTATTATGCTCTACACTAGGGCTACCTTTCAAATGGGGGTTAAGTTCAGCTACTTTTCGTCTAGCTCTTGTTATGGATTCTGGTGTAGTAGCAACAAAGAATAAGTCCTTAAATCCTATCCTATCGTTTAAATCTACTAAGCCTTGACACCTCCATACCTCCCAAATCAGCTTCTTATCAGAATCCCTAAGCTCTCTCCTTTCTATTAGTAACTTCCTTACTAGGTTGAATAGAGTCATGTATTACTTACCTCCTTTATTACAGGTACAGGGTATAGTCTTTCTAACAGACTCCCAATAAGGATCTTGTATGTATCCCCTACCATGACACTTACTACATATTTTATCAGGTTTGCTCTTAGCTATCTGTAATATAGGCTCTGACTCTTCCTCAATCTTTAGATACCTAGATACCTCATTAAACTTTCTGACAAGAGCTTTTCTATCCCCGTTCTCTGATTGATTTTGTATAGACCAGATATCCCTAGCTTCTTTACATAGCTCATGATCTCCCTCTGACTCTAGGTTAGGGCAATCAAACGCAATCTTCTTTAGTATCTCCTCTGTTAAATAATTCTTCATTTATTACCTTTCTCAACTTCAAGAGTATATGGGAGGAGTTTTAAATGATCATCAAGTAGATCACTAACTGCCTCCCATCTTTCCCCCTCATCTTGGAAATCACTGGATGGGGAATTAATTATGAATACTATTTCTTCAGGAATTCTTATGTATAATCCTGCCTTGGTATCGAATAAATACTCCCCATTTACTTCTATTATTCTTTCCTTCATAGACAACCCTCCAAGTTTAATCTAGCACCTCTGAGATTATTATTTATATCATTAAGACTTCGTATAATCTCATTCATCTCCTGATCTTGCTTTCTAAAGTAAGAGGTTATTCCATCATCATAAGACATGGTTAATCTCCTAACTTTATTTGTAAGTTCCTGTATTTGTTTACTTGTCATAGACAAATAATTAGTCGGTAATTTATACGTTTCTTTAACTGTTGATTCATAGTCTATAACAGCTTCAAGAAGATTCCTTAACTCACTAAGTTTTGCTCGATCTCCATAATTTAGATCAACATACTGTTTGACGTTACTTGATATACTACTCATAGATACTCCTTAAAACCCCTAACTTATGCAGTAACTTCACTTACTGATAAGTAGTAACCCAATACATAATTCTGGTATGTCTGCTTACTTGCCTTAGCAGATATACCTGTTCTCTCCCTTAAAGCATTGAACCTCTCCCCCATCTCAATAGCTTTACCTTTTACCCTCTCATCTCTTGCTCCCTGATACATCCTGTTTAATATGGTGTCCGTTAGTTCATCGTAACTTAGCCTTTTTGTACCTTTTGTGGTTTTCATTGTACCTATCACCTCCTTTGCGTATCCTAGGCTAGAACCTGCCGTATCCTACGCCTAGACGTAACCTTACTATGTGTAATATACCACTACGCTAATATAGTGTCAAGTGTTTTGTCTATTTGCATATTTTGAGGGTTTATAGTACACTACGCAAGATGACAAGAGTGATAACTTCAAAGAAGTTCAGATTTTCACAATTTAAGACAGCCAGAACCCTAAAGAGGTGTGGGGTGGTGTTAAGTGATGATGATGTTGTTGAGAGCTATGCTTATATACCACATGGTATGAAATCTAAGGAAGGCTATGTTATTGTAGAAACAGAAACCTTTATATCTTTACTGGCTAAAGCTGGATTGTTTAAATCTGCTGAAGGTCTATCTAATACAGTTAGGGATATTAAAGATAATATGATCAGGCAGTTTAAGATGAGAGCATCTTTAAAGGGTAAGAGAGTTAAAGAATGAAAACAATATTTTATTTAACTATATGGGTGTTGTTTATGTTAACACTCTTTAGGTTTATAAAGTTTGGAGTTTGTTTAAACGATAAGTGTGAGTTTATTAGTTTTAAGTTATTAAGGAATTATGGAGAATAAAACAATCAAGGAAGTAGAGGACTCAAAATATAAAGTTCCTATATCAAAGTTAAAGTTTAGGGAGAACTGGAATTATAAAAATATAACCAGAACTTCAATAGATCAGATCAAGGACTCGTTGTTAGAAAATGAGGATGGACAGTTAATGCCAATACTCTGCAACGCTGAAACCAACTCTATTATAGGAGGTCATCATCAATATATTGCGATCAAAGAATTGATCGAGGAGGGCAAGTGGAAGTTCTCGGATCTAGTTTGGATAGAACCAAGATACATTAAAGATCCCAAGCATGAGAAGATACTAGCTCTAAAACATAATACTCAGTTTGATATAGCAATGAAGGAAAGAATAGCCGAGTGGGGGGCAGAACTTATAGATACTGAATATAACCTAGCTAACATACCAGTATTAACGGATTTACAACCCCTAACCCTTATAGAAGCTGTAGCATTTGTATCTCCAAGTAAAGATTCGGAAGTAGAAGAATCTGCTACCTCATTTAATGAGGAGAGAAATACTCAAGAGGTTAAATGCCCTGAATGTGGGGCAATATTTGATGGGAGGAAGTTTAAATATGATAAAACTGAACTATAAAAGAATAGTTAAATTACTACAGTTAATAGAGAGGGAACTAGATAATATGGAGGATAATCCCTATGCAGCTAAGGTGGGTTTAGCAGGTACTTCAGGAGAGGATATAAACAAGTTTGTTGAGAATTTTAAGAAACAGACTACCCCAACCACTACCATAGTTAAAACAACAGAGAAAGATGACCTAGCCTTATTTAGAGATGAGATTATACAGGAGTTAGATAAGATAAACTTTACGATGGGTTTATCTGGAGCCTTTAATGCTAATGCAAACGTTAATAAGAATGAATAAGAACTTACTCATCTGCCCTAACTGTGAGTCTAAAGGACTTAAACAGGTGTTAGGAGAAGTTAATAAGGATGGAAGTATATCAGTGCTAAGATTTAAAGATAACAGCACAGAGGTTAAAGCTAAGGAATATGTAGTTATTTGTGGTGCTTGTGGTGAAAAGGTTTTTGTGAAAAGGAGGTGACTATGAGGTTAATATTGTTTGTAGCAGATTTAGTAATAATAGTTACCTTTTGTCTAATACTGTACTCGGTATATCAGAGTGGTAAAGAGAAAGGTAAGAAGGAAAGTGAAACCAAAGACGAAGGAGGTGATAACAAGTGAAAGGAATTATCGCAGGAGTAGTTTTAACTTTATTAGCACTTCTTATTCTTCCTAGTCTCTTAGGATTTAAGACTATAGATGCAGGAGAGGTAGGAGTTGTAACTAGATTCGGTAAGGTTACAGGTAGGGTATTAAATCCTGGTGCTAGCTGGGTTACACCTTTTGTTGAGGGGGTAACAACCTACAATACAAAGAAAATAATCTATGAGACAGCTCCCCAGGATAAACAGAAAGACTCTAAGGCTGATTATAAGGACTTTCCAGTTGATACAAATACATCGGATGGTCAGCAGGTGGACATATCTTATACAGTTAGATTCTCGGTTGATCCTACTAAAGCAACAACAATTACAAACACTATTGGGAATGAAAACTCATTAGTGGAGAAGATAGTTAAAACTGAATCTAGGGTGTGGTCAAGAAACATTGTTAGAGAGTTTAAGGCGGATCAACTCTACACAGGTAACGTTGCGGAAGTTCAGCAAAAGATAGAGGAAAAGATAAGACCTACCTTTGAGGTAAACGGCTTAATTCTTGATTCCTTTGGGATTAGGGAGATCAAGTTTTCAGACCAATATGTTCAAGCCATAGAGCAAAAGCAGATAGAGTCTGTTAACGTTGAGAAGTCTAAGAATGTGGCTGAAAGGGCTAAGTTTGAGAAGGAGGCAAGAATAACTCAAGCTGAAGCTGCTGCTAAGGAGCAAGAACTTCAAAGAACCACAATCTCAGAGCAGTTATTAACAAAGCTTTGGATTGAAAAGTGGAATGGTGTATTGCCAGGCACGATCATGGGTGCTGATGCTAATACACTGATTCAAATACCTAGTAGTAAGTAAGTTTATTGAAAGGATTTATGCCTAATGAATTAGTATTAATTGTGGCAACTCTTGGATTCTCTGGAGTGCTTATGTATATCTCTTTGAGATTGTTTCATGTCTCAGAGAGAGTAAAGAATCTGGAGCAAAAGTAAGTTGCTTACTGCCCTCCCCTGTGGTGGGTAGTATGGAGTTTATTATGAAACCTAACGAGAAAGTCCTAATTACAGGTGCAAACGGATTTATAGGCAAGTTCTTATCCGAAGCTTTAATAGAGTGGGGTTTAAAAGTTGTAGGACTCCCAAGAGAACTACTATCAAGTCCTTCCGATCTTGAGGGTTACTTTGAGGAGATAGCACCAGACTACATAATTCATCTTGCCACTTATGGAAATATGTATGATCAAGATGATGAAGACGAGATGCTATCAACCAATGTTATTAAGTTATGGTTGTTACTCAAAGCTACTAAAGACATTAACTACAAAGCTTTTATAAATATATCTACATCTTCAGTCTATGGTAAAAAGGTTGACTCCATGAAGGAAACTATGTTACCAGAGGGTAACACTCTATACGCTTTAACTAAACTGTGTGGAGAGAACCTTTGTAAACACTACGCCAAGAATCATAATAAACCTATAGTTACTATAAGACCTTTTAGTGTTACGGGTGTTGGAGAGCAAGAGAAGCACTTAATCCCAACACTTATAAAATCAGCTTTCACACAAGAGCTTATACCTTTAGTTACAGAGCCTACACATGATTATATTTGGGTTGGTGATTTAGTAACAGCTATAGCTATATTAGCTAGTAAAGCTGATAGCCTAAGAGGTCAGGTATTTAACTGTGGCTATGGAGTACATTATTCCAATGGTGCTGTAAGGCGTATAGTTGATGAAGTGTCGGGCAGAAAGGTTAACTCATCTTATACTAAAGATATGAGGTCTTATGATAGTGACTACTGGGTAGCAGATAACACTAAGCTTAGGTCTATGGGTTGGAGTCCTGTAATGGACTTAAAGCAAGTTATATCCGATATGGTGGATGATTATGTAGAGAGGAATAAGAAACCATGATTGATCAAAATAACACTTATAGAGAAGTTACGTATGATACTAGATGTAGTCACCAATTCTTTGAGCTTAGGAAAGTGAGCAAGTACAGCAAAGAGTTACAAGATAGTCCAGAGGCAATTTATAGTAATGTTTCCCCCGATATACAATGTTGCCAATTACTATATCTGCATGCCAATAAGCATGGTGTAAGAATTAAGTGTGCAATATGTGGTGAGCAAAAAGATTTATGGGAGGAGAAGTTGTTAGATAATCAGAAGGAGGTTATCAAGAAATATGAGAAACAAACAACTGAAAAATAGAATACTAGAGATAAGTTATAAGAACAAACTATCTCATCTATCAAGCACTTTATCTGCTGTTGATATTATCAGTGATATTTACGAGGATAAGAACCCCGATGATATTTTCGTCTTATCTCAAGGTCAGGCAGGATTAGCTTTATATGTGGTATTAGAAAAGTTTGAGGATAGAAATGTGGAACATTTACTTGAGAAGCATGGAATACATCCAAACAGAGATTTAAGCTATGGTATTCATGTAAGTTCAGGTAGCTTAGGACACGGATTACCTATAGCTTTGGGTATGGCTATATCAGATAAGAGCCGTAACGTCTTTTGTTTAATATCAGATGGAGAATGTATGGAAGGTTCTATTTATGAGGCTTTGAGGCTCAAAGAGAAGCTTGAGGTGGATAACCTACACGTTTACATCAACTATAATGGGTACTCCGCTTACTCAAAGATAGAAGAACATGAGTTAGCAGCAAGGTTAGGTCAATCATTCAAAGACATATTTGATAAAGATCAGTTTATAGATACGAGTTATATCTATGATGAGTTCCCATTACTAAAAGGTTATGAGGGGCATTATTATACACTTACTAATGAGGATATAATTAAGTATTTGGGTGAGGATAATAACAATGACAACAACTGAACGCTTATCTACATGGATAAAACATGAGAGTCAAAGGGGTTACTTTGCTTATGAGTTATACAAAGCAATGGTTAACGATCCCAATGTCTATCTGTTAACTGGTGATCTGGGTTACAAGATGTTTGACCCCCATTTTGAAGACTTCCCAGAGAAATCTATAAACTGTGGTATTTCAGAGCAAGCGATGTTAGATATAGCCATAGGTCTAGCACTAGAGGGCAGAATACCTTTTGTGTATAGCATAACTCCGTTCCTTATATACAGACCTTTTGAGAGTATAAGAACCTATATTAACCATGAGGAAATACCAGTTAAGCTAGTGGGTAGTGGCAGGGACAATGATTACAAACATGATGGTTATTCTCACGATGCTACAGATATAGAAATGATCCTAGCCACAACGCCTAATATTATTCAACTATACCCAGACTCTAAAGATAAGATTGATAGCCTGGTAGAGTTTATGTGTATGAACGGAAAACCCACATTTCTTAGTTTGCAAAGGTAACAAATGTTATTTAAGATACTAATACACTATATAATAAAGATAGTTAATAGGTACTCTGGTTATAGAGTCTGGAGTAAAGATAGTGTACCAGAGGTTGTAAGGTGAGAGACATTGGGGATGTAGTTTAAGCAAAACAAGCGGTTGATACCCGATTTGTTATAGGTTCAAATCCTATCATCCCCACCTTATTTATATGAACAATATAGAGGAATTTATATTTGGTGTGTGTGCGGTAATATTTTCAGCCTTGTTTTATTATATGATTTATCTTGGTGCTAGAGGGATTGTGGGGTTATGAGAACTAACCAAATTTTACATTTCATCAATGGTGAGAAAAGAACTCTATTTGATGTTGTTGGTGTTAAGGATAATGAGTTTACACATTTAAAATTAGCTGATGGGCGTAAGATTCTAGTTAATAAATCCAATGTACTTATGATAGAGGTGTTTAATAGTAGTGATGAGGTTGCTATGAAAACATGGGGAGATATGTATAGGGTTTATAGTGCTAATGAAGATAATGGAACAGATAACAAAGCTAAGAAGAACAACAAGTGATACCTATGAGGCTGCGTTCTATATGATGTATGGGGCTGAGGTGGAGAGTATTAGAGTTAGGGATATGCCCACTGCCAGAACTAAGAAACGTGGTTACAACAAGGAATTTGTTATCAATTTGTCTAATGTAGAGGATTGGGCTTATAATACATGGAGGACTGGTACAGCCTTTTGTTATTTACAAGGTTTTATCAGAGAACGCAAAAGACTAAAAAAGATCATTCGTAAGAGTTTTAGTATGCGGTCGTAAGTAATATTATGGACACAACGAAAACATCAGTTATAAGTTTATCTTCAAAGAAGATAACCCCTAAACAGAGGAAATGGTTAAAAGTATATACACAGACACTTAATGCTACGGAAGCAGCTATGCAAGCTTATGATTGTAAGAATAGAGATGTGGCTAAGGATATAGGCTATCAAAACCTTGCCAAACTAGACTTTGATGATTTATTAGAAAGGGTAGGACTTACTGATGAATATATAATTAAAGGTATCAGGGAGGGTACACAAGCAACTAAACCACTTGTAATAGGTGATAAGCCTCATAAGATTGAAGACTATGCTGTAAGAAAGGGTTACTTTGAGGTAGCACTTAAACTAAAAGGTAAACTATCTGATAGGGTGGAACTAACAGGTAAGGATGGTGAACCAATAAGAATAGATTTATTAGCAGGAGTAGCGTTTTTACCACCTAATGTCAGAAAAGATACAAGTACCGAAGATACAGGGGATGCACAAGTGGCAACTGGAGGTTATACTACAAGACCCCCACAGATTCAAAGTCCTAGTGTGGCACAGGAAAGCTAGAAAAACATCCACTGTTATAAATGAAATATACAAACAAGCACACCTAAGAGTTGGTGTGTATTGGCACTTATTCCCCACATATAGAGAAGCTAAAGATACAGTATGGAGAGATCCTAATATGATCTTTAGTATCCTAGATGAGAGGCTTATTAAGAAGAAGAATGAAACTGACCTTATCATTGAGTTTAAGAATGGCTCTATCTATCAACTACTAGGTGCTGATGACCCAGACAGGTTAAGAGGACCAAACCCTTTTGGTATTGCTTTAGATGAGTACGACACTATGAAAGAGGATGTATGGTCCACAGTACAACCTGTACTAGCAGCTAATGGTGGATGGGCTTGGTTTCTAGGTACTCCTAAAGGCAAATTAAAGTTGTTCAATTTATACCAACTAGGACAAACAGGGGATAAAGAGTGGAAAAGCTGGAGATTAAAAGCCTCTGAGTCGGGTATCATAGCTAAGGAAGAACTTGAGAACGCTAGGAAGACCATGTCCCAAGCGTTATTCAATCAAGAGTTTGAGACAGAGTTTCTTGAGGGTGAAGGTTCAGTGTTCAGAAATGTTAGGAGAGTATGCACTGCCGAGCCTAAAGAGCCAATACCAGGGCATTTGTACGTTATGGGTGTTGACCTTGCTAAAGTACAGGATTATACAGTCCTAGCAGTCTATGATAGATCGACCAATGCACAGGTGTATCAGGATAGGTTTAATACTCTTGAGTGGGGATTTGTTAAGAAAAGGATTAAGGCAGCATCAGACTTTTATAACAAAGCACTAGCGGTTGTTGACGCTACAGGTTTAGGTGATCCTATTGCTGATGATCTGATAAGAGCTGGTGTACCTGTTATAACTTATAAAATAACTAATGAGAGTAAGAAAGAGATGATCGAGAAGTTATCTATTTGGATTGAGCAGGCTAAGATTAAGATGCTACCTATTGAGGATACATTCTTTGAGTTCGATAATTTCTCCTATGAGATAAGCAGTAGCGGTAGGGTGGTCTATCAAGCTAGGGAGGGTTTCCATGACGATATAATAATATCACACGCTTTGGCAGTTTCAGAGTTGTATGATATACCTAAAGAGAAGATAATAGTTGAACAGCCTCTTATAAGGCAAGAGTTTATAAAAAGATTAAAGACACATAACCCTTATGAATTATCAAACGAATACGAGGAAATTTAAGAACATACCTATACAACCTAGTAATAGTGGGGAGGCAGATATTATTGAAACTGTAATATTTCTACCCCATGATAGCCTGCATGATGCCCTATTTTACATCCATGATAACCTTGAGAGGGCATCTATACCCTACATGGTTGGAGGAGATTTAGCTCTTACTATGTTTGAGCATGGTATGCCCTTCTTTCAATCAGATAAGGTGGAGGTGTTAGTTCCTAAGAAGAACCTAACTTATGATTGTTACTCTATGTTAAATAGCTTGATTAAGCTTGAGAAAACAGATTTTGGTTACAAAACTCAATACAAAGAAGTTCCCATATACATAAATGTTATTGAGAGTCCTAGCAGGTATTTTACAAACCCTGATACCAGAATATATTATGTAGAGGAGTTTAAACTTCCTAACCCCTTTATGGAGTATTGGGAAAATAAAGATACTATAAAATGACCGAGTATATACTGTCAGCACTATTATTTCTTCAATTCATAACTATAGGGTTCCTTGTTATATGGATAACTAGATATGCTCATAAGGTTGATGAGGAAAGACGAGAGTATATGAAGGCTCTGATGTCAAAGAATGTTACCGACTATGTTGTTGCTAAAAAGATTGAGGATAACGTATCTGGTAAGGTTGATAATGAGTTGCCTGAATTTGTCGAAGTTAGAGAAGCTGATGATGAAACTTTTGATAAGATGATGGATAATATTAACAAGGAATAGGATTAGGGCTAGTCGAGGGTAGCAAGTACATATAGCCGATAACATAAGTGATTTACAACAATTTACACCCGTTGGAGGTATAGGTCAGAAGATTGATGAAATGATCCAGTCCTCCAAGAGTCAGAGGAGAAACTTTGAGAAGAAATGGTATGATAACAACTTCTTTGACGATGGGTATCACTTCAGATATGTCTCAAGAACTACAGGGAAGATTATAGACCAGCAAGAGGGGGCGGATCTTAATGTACCACAAAGAGCTATACCAAAGGCTAGTAGACAGATTAGGGGTATTGCTAATTTACTTCTTAAACCTAGATATGTTCCTGTAGCCTATCCCGAAAAGGTCTATCCGTTTCAATATCCTGACCCTAATCAGTTCCAACAGGCTTATTTAGCAGCTAAAGAGAGGGCTAAAAGAGAGGGTTTGTGGTTAGAGAATGAGTGGAAAGAGCAAGACCTAAAAGGTAAGTTAACTCAAATGGTTTTATTATCCTCAAAACATTATATCTCGTATCTTCAGGTATGGAGAGATGTTGTAGAGGAAAAGATAAGAATAGAAGTCTTTGACGCCTTTGATATTTACCTGTCATCGGGTTCTATAAAGGAAATATATGATTCACCATTTCTCATTAAGGCAACACCTAAACTAATATCAGAAATTAAAGCTAATGAGAATTTCAATAAAGAGCAGGTTAAACAAATACACCCTGATAATAAGTACGCATCATCAGAGATTAAAGATGCCTATATTAAAGCTAGGTATGGTACTGAAATGAATACGGATAGATCCTCAACACTTATACAGAAAGAAGCTTTTATCAAAGAATACCTAAGTGAGAATAACGTACAAGATATTATTAAAGCCTCACCAGATATACTTAAAGGTAAGAAGTTTGGTGATCTTGTTATGCGTCATGTATTCTCCGCAGGTGGGATATGGTTACTTGATGAATACCTGGATTTAGATGAGTATCCGTTTGTTGATTTTAGAATGGAACCAGGTGCTATTTATGGAACACCTTTGATAGAGAGATTTATACCAGCAAACAAGTCTTTGGATATAGCTGTCAGCAGGGTTGAAAGATATGCTAACACTATGGTTACAGGAACTTGGCTTACAAGAAAGGGCGAAAACTTTACTATAAGCAACGTACCAGGGGGGCAGAAACTAGAGTATGAAACAACGCCTCCAGTACAGGGTCAGATGGCTAATATTCCCCCATTCATGTTTAATTACATAGGACTTTTAAATAGCTTTATTGAGGAGCAAGGGGCATCTGTATCAGCTCTAGCACAAGTACCTACAGGGGTAACAGCTAATATTGCCATAGAATCTCTGAAAGCAAGTGAGGCTGATAACTTAACCATCTCTTATGATCAGTTACAAAGGACAGTTAAGAGAATAGGTGAAACTATGATTAAGATAGGAAGTAAGTTTGTTGATCCTAAGAGTGTATTTACACAGACTGAAGGTAATCCAGAATACTTTGATATGGTAGGTGAGGCTGGGGCTAAGGTAAGACAAGAAATAGGTGAGGAATTACCCCAGAACACGTTTGTCATCAAGGGTGATGATAAGATTGATATTGAAGTTGAGTCTGGGCTTGGTTTTACTATGGAGGGTAAAAGACAAACCATGCAGCAGATTATTAATTATATGGTGCAGCTCGCAGGTATGGGTGTAATGACAGTTGATGCTATTAAAGTTGTTACACAGAAGTTCTTTGAAACCTTTGGTTTTGGTGCTACGCAGGAGTTCATGGATGCTTTGGATAGCGGTAATCAAACTATGCCTCTTAATGAGGATCAGGTAATGCAGATGAAGATAGCTATGATGGAGGTTGCTAAGGATCTGGGTTTAGCAGGTGAATCCAAAGATCAGCAGTTAGTTGATAGCACTAAGGTAGGTATGATGGAAGCATTAAAGGATTTACAAAAGGAGGGTGGTAATGCTCAATAAAGAAGGACATAAGGTTATGAATAATATGATGGAGGAATACGGAAGGCGTAAGGGCAAAGAGGTATTTCATGCAACTATGAACAAGCGAGATATGGGTGAGAAGTGGGAGAATAAGAAAAGCGGTTATAGTAAAGGCGTGGTAGAAAGAGCCTCTATGATGAGGCATAAATAATATGGAAAACATGGCATTACTTGAGTACACATTTTTATTTGATCCAGTCGAGACATGGCAACACTTGTACCAGTTTGAAGAAAGTCTAGCCTCATATCTGGCAAAGATAGGTTTTGAGGCACAGGTTGTTAAGTCCGTAGATGGTGGTAATGGTAAGCGAGTCATGATTATTAAAAAGAAACAATCTATAGTTGTAACAGGTGAGGATAAATTACCTGTTGGCAGACCTAAAAATATGGGTAATAAAATTAGATCAATGGCTGAGAGAAAGTTAAGACAGCCAGCTATTGAATTTATGAGAAAGAAATAGGTTTATCTATTCGAGGGTAGATTTATGATTTATGGCTTCAAGTGCTGTAAACGCTGCACATTCAGATGGACAAAATCAACAATTTTCTATACTAGGTGTTATAGGTACTCTAGGTACTGCTGATACTAAAGGTACAGCCTCAACATTACCCGTGGGTGTAGATCCAGCGACTGGGGCTGCTTATGTTTATAATCTTGGTCCTGCTGGTAGTGTATCTCTAGGTAATACCCCAGGAGGTACTTTAAATCTTGTCGAATCTATAGGAGGTACTGTAGCTGTTAACGTGGTTGCTGGAGGTGCAGGAGGTGGTGTTGCGGATCTTCAGGTTAGAGACGCAAGCGGTACTGTCTGGGCTGATGTTGGATTTGGTACATCAACGGCAGGCACATTTAACGTTCCAGTTCATGTGAGAGCTGGTACTGTTACTGTAGGAAATATAAATCAGATAGGTACTCTAAACTCTGGAACTATAACCAGAGTCGAGGGAGGTACTATTACGAGAATTAGCACAGTAGGAACCCTTGAGGTGGGAACTATATCATCCTTACCTAATATACCAGGGGGTTCTATTGTAGTAACAACAGGCACAATAAATGTTGGCACAGTCGTTAATAATGGAGGATCTGCAATATCTTATGGTGCTGCTGCCTCTGGTGCTGCTGCCGTTGGAAACCCTGTCTTAACTGGTGGAACAGATCCAGGTGGTACAGCTTATGGATTTAGAGTTGATACTAATGGGGTATTACAGATAAATGGGACAGTCTCCACAGGAGGAGCTGGTACACAATCCACAAGAATCATAGACGGCACTGTTACCAGGGTCAGTACAGTTGGTACTTTAGAAGTTGGTACAATAAGCACATTACCAAACATCCCAGGAGGTACAATAGGTTTAGTTTCTGCTATATCTTCAGCTACAGCCGTTATCAATAGTGCAACAATATCAGTATTGCCTAATCTGCCTCAAGGCTCTATCAATGTAACTGCTGGTACTGTAGGAGGTAAGGCTGCTAGTGGAGCTGCTATATCTGGAAATCCAATACCCGTAGGCGGCACGGATAGTGGAGGCACAGTGTACTCATTCTTAACCGATACAGCAGGTCATGTTAAAGCTGATGTGCTTACGGGAACTATAGATGCTGTTACTACAGTAAGTAATCTAACTAACGGGTCTGTAAGAATAACTGTTGGGACTATTACAGTGCTGCCTAACATACCTGGGGGAACTCTAGGAGTTGTAACCAGCGTCACAGAAGTTGCTAACCTAGCTAAAGGTACTATCACAAGGCTTGAGGGTGGTACTCTGGGGATGCTCAATGCTGGTACTATCTCAATGCTAAATGCGGGAACAATAACAGTGCTTCCCAACCTCCCACAAGGATCAATAAATGTTACGGCAGGGACAATAACCGCAGGTACTTTAACAAGAGTGGGGAATCTAGGTACTTTAGAGCTAGGAACTGTAAGAGCTGATGCAAGGACTACACAGAATGTACTCACTTACGGAACACAATTTGGGGCTTCTGGGGCGGGGTACGGGACACTTGTTGGGTCAGCAGCCGTAGGAGCTGGGACCTCCACATGGGTACAAAATGCAAACATAGTTAATCCTGCTGGGACAGTGTTAACACTTATTGGTTTTGGTACTGCCTTACAAGGTTCATCGGTGTTGTGGCGTGGGGTACTTGGTACTCAGACTGTTGGTGGTGTTCAAAAATCATGGGATAAGGCTGTTAATGCTGGGATGACTAACCAAGACCTAGTTGTATATCTAGGAGCTGCTGGTACAGTTGATGTTACTGTTAGTTATCTTATAGGTACTTAATTTAGAAAGGATATTATGGCTATTTTGACATTAGACGGAGCAATAGCAGGTATGCAATACCCTAGATGGGTTGTAAAGGCTGGCACAGGAACACTTGTAGCTGGAAGACCCTTTTCATTATTTTATTTAGCAGGTATTCCAGGTGCTGCGGTAGCACCTACCCCTGGTATATCAGGGGCAGCACTTACCACATATTTAGGTCAAATACCTTTTACTAACCCCGTTTCAGGAAGCACTTATCTAGCCAGATTTACGGGCATGGCAACTATTGCAGGTAAACTTATTCTTTGTGATCGACTTTGGCATAACTCTGGTATTTCTGTAACTACCACCACTGCTCAGACAGTAAACTCGGTAGCATTTCCAGCCAGGGATGTTGCCGCCTCAACTAATGGTAATGGGGTATTTATAGGACTTGAAATAACAGGTTTGACAGGGGCAGGATCAGCTACACCGACAATAAGTTATACCGACCAATCAGGTAATGCGAGTAATACTGGGTCTATGATAAATACCTATTCTGCGTCATCTCCAACGGGTTCATTTTACCCTTTTTCTTTAGCAGCAGGAGATACAGGTGTCAGATCGATTCAGACTGTAACACTTGGTATATCCATGACTTCTGGGTCAATTAGTTTAGTTGCGTACAGAATATTAGCGGAGTTAGAGGTCCCTGGGTCCAACGTATCCTTTGCCATTGATGCTTTAACAAGCGGTTTTCCAACACTGTATGATAATAGTGTACCTTTTATAATCTTCGTACCATCAACCACCACCTCCACTAGTATTTCTGGAAGCGTGGTATTTACACAGGGATAAGATGATAAGTACAAGAGGTCAGAGGCAACTATTCCCGTTCAAACTCAGAGGCTTGAGAGGTTATAACGTACTAACAGGTGCTAATGTCTTGAGTAAAGATTGGTTTTCGCAAGCAGGTGAACCTATAATTTATGGCATAGCTTTAATACATAATAAAGCGGATAACGCAGCTCAGGTTACAACAATCAGAAACCTTCTTGAAGAATATACAAACCCAGATGGAACTACTTATTATAGATTCAAGCATACTGCAAGACCGCATACTGTTAAGGTTCATCACTTAATCCCAACAGGCATCACAGTATCAAACCTAGAAAACCTCAAGGGTGATTGTACTGTTTATCAGTCCACTCAATCTGAGAATAAAATGTTTAACAGGGGGTTTATAAGAACACTAGATGCGGGGGCTTCAATTACAGATATAATTGATGACTATACTCAGTGTACTGGACCTAAGATAAATGCAGGAAACCACGCCAATGAAGACAAGAATAGAGGGGTACTAAATGACAGGTCGCATGGAAGAACATTATCACAGCAAGGGTATCAAAATGTGGGATTAATAGGAGAGGGCGGGTCTTTATCCACAGAAATAAGTAATTATAAGACAGCTATTACAAACGCAGGTTTTGTATGGAGTTAAAATATGGCAAGACTTACATCAATAGGATTAGAACTTAACAGCTTAACAGCAAACGTGGAGGTTACAAGCACCTCTGTTGCAGGTGGCGGGGCTGTTGCTATTGATGCAACAATTAAAAGATCAGGATTGTACTCTTTTCACTCTTCTAATGCTGGGGCTAATGGGCGGGCAATATTCAACTATAACTTTGTGGCAGCAGACACCTCAAACAAACATTTCTTTAGAATGTATATGTATGTTGTCGATTTACCTTCTGCGGTAGCAACTATATTAAATGTGGAGGCTCTGGCAGGTACAGATAGAGGTAAGATCAGAATAACCACATCGGGTACTCTATTTTTAGAAAATGCTATAGGAACACAAATAGGCAGTGCATCAGCAGCTCTTAACTTAAATCAATGGTACAGGGTGGAGATGATGATTTTTAATAATACTACGTCAGGTAAGACGGAGCTTGAGTTTCAGCTTGGTGGGACAAGTATTGCTTCAACAACCACAGATGCCAATACAGGAACTTATGGAAATGTAGCCATAGGAATTACATCATCAGTAACCTCTTATGATATCTATTTTGATGATATAGCTATAAATGATACTTCAGGATCTAACCAAACCTCATGGTGCGGTGAGGGCAAGATTATAAGACTAACGCCTAACGCTGCGGGGGATGCCAACTCAAGGCTTAATACGGCAGGTGGTGCAGGAGATGCTAATAACTACACATTATGTGATGAGGAAACTCCTAACGATGCTACGGATTATACACAGACTAATTTATTAAACTCGGAGGATTTATTTAACTGCGCGGCATCAGGAATAGGGGCATCGGACACTGTTAATGTAGTACACATAGGGGGGAGGTTTGCCAACAATACGGCTGATGCGGTAACAAGTTTCAGATTTGAGGTTATAAAAACATCAGGTGGAACTAAATCACAATCGGCATCTATTATTCCAAACTCTACAACATGGAAGACAAACGCCATAGCAGCACCGATAAACTACCCACTTACCTTATATGCTGATCCCGACTCATCAGCATGGACACAAGCAACTCTTGATACAGCACAGATTGGAATGATTGATAGTGCAATAAACGTGAATAAGATATTGGTATCAACAGTATGGATGCTAGTTGATTATACAGTTGTTGCAGCAGCTTCAGGAGTTAATAGGGTAGGATTACTGACTATGGTGGGTGTTGGTAATTGACAGTATGGAGTGACAATAATACACTTTGGTTAGCGGATTAAACAAGCCGTCATTTGGTAACGAATAAGAAGGTTACTAGGTGACGGCTTGTTTTGTTGAGTAACAACTTTATGCAGACCTAATTCGTGGGGTTTGGCACTGGTAAAGGGGGTGAATACTAATGAATAAATTTTTTGATGATGAAGAAGAAAAGGAAGAGGAACAAGAAGTACAAAAAATCAAATTAGGAGATAAAGAGTTCACAGAAGACGAGCTTAAATCCTATGTTGATAAGGGTAACAAGGTTGATGAGTACGAAAAGAAGTACAATACAAGTTTTGATAAAGCTTGGAGTGCTTATGGTCGTACTACTCAAGAGAACTCGGAGCTTAAAACTAAGCTTACTGATCTTGAGAGTAAGATCAACCAGCCAGTCATACCTACCAATGCTGATATGGATCCTGTTGTTAAAGCACAGGCTATTGAGGCTGCTAAGAAGTTAGGACTTGTTACCAAAGAGGATCTTAGCTCCGTACCAAACAAAGAGGTGTTCAAAGAATGGTATCAGGAGCAAAGACAGGCTGAGAAACTTCTTGATGAGATGGAATCCCTTGAAGGTAAGATCAACGGGTCTGATGGAAGACCAGCCTTTAAGACTGATGAGGTGCTTTCTTATATGCAATCTAATGGGGTAAGTAACCCTATGGCAGCTTATAAGATTATGCATGAGGAATCTCTTGATAAATGGAAAGAAAGTAAACTCAAGGAATCAAGAGGCAGAGGTTTTGTTACTGAAACTCAAGGAGGTGGAACGGGTGATAAAAGACCTTCTGAAGTTAAGGTTACAAAGGATAATATTGAAGATTTGTTAGCAGAAGCTTTAGGTCAATAAATATGTTTTGCGTATTACAAGTTAACATTTTGAAAGGGGGTGAATAAAATTGCCGATACTTATTTCTAACGTAACTAATGCTCTACAAAAAGTTATCATGCCTTTTATACAGGATAACTTTAATAAGCAAACAATCCTACTTGATCAGATTAAGAGGAACAAAGGAGTGACGTTTATGAACGATAACTTCTACGCACCGATTAGAACATCACGACATGGAGGTGTAACAAACCTTGCAGATGATGGTAATACTCTGGTTAGCGGTAAAGCCTCTATTGGTCAAGCTTCAGTTGGAGTGAAAATTCTGACAGGTACATTTGATATATCGAAGCTAACGCTTGATGCGACCAAAACGGCTAAGGGTGCAGTTGAGAACCAACTGTTATTCCAGGCTAAATCATTAGCTGATGATTATGCTAAAGATGTCAATCGTCAGTATTTCTCTGATGGAATTGGAGTCCTCGCCGAAGTAGCAACATCAGGTTCTGTTGGAGTTGGTACTATAGCTCTTCAAAGACCTTCTTCTTCACTAGATGATGGAAGATCACTTGATAACTACGGAACAGTAAATGGAGATATTGCACCAGCCGAGTACGTTTTCCCAGACATGGTTTTGGGATTTGGTACTGCTGCTGCTGATCTGGGTACTGTATCGACTGTCACAGGTAATACTATTGTCGTGACAGGAGCCCCCGCAGTTAACAACAACGATGCCGTCTATAGAGTAGATGGAGATGGTGAAGGTGCTGGTACTGCTGAAATACAGGGTGTTAGAGTAGCTCTTTCTTCAACCACAGGTACGTCAACGTATGCTGGAGTTGCGAGAAGTTCACAGGGTTGGACACCACAGCTTGGTACAACCTCTGAAGCTTTGACACTTTCCTCTATGGAAACCCAATACCTAGCTGCTAAGAAGTTTGCACAATCTGGAGACAGATATGCGATCTTCGGTAACAAGACTATCTACAAGAAGTATGGAGACATACTTACTTCCATGAGACGTACTGTTGGCGAAACTGACTTGCTTGGCGGATGGACAGGTCTTGAATTTGCTGCTGGAGCAGGAAGAGTTGGAGTATTCCTTGATTACGACACACCAGATGGGGAGGTTGAGATTCTTAACCTCGATTCATGGACAGTCTGTCAGGTATCTGATATGAACTGGCTTGAAGATCCTAATGGCGGTGCGTTGATCAGACGAAGGGATGCAATCACATACCAGGCTACTATGGCTTGGTTTACCAACGTTATCTGTCTTGCACCTGGAGCAAACGGAAGACTTATCCAAAAAACTGCTTGATGATGTGTTTTGGTTGGTTTGTCATTGTCTAGCGACTTTCTGAAAGGGAAGTTTGGAAAGATCAAACCAACCTTTAAAGATTATGAAAAGGCTACCACCTCTACCTAAAGTAGAAACAGAAACACAAAAGAGGGACTTTGATAAATGGTTCGTACCTGAAGGTGATCCAGACTTTAATGAGTATAGGAATAAAGAGGTCATAGAAAGAACAATAGCTAAGTATGAGAGTCAGTTAGCTAACAGAAAGAGACAGATAGAAAACGCTATAGGTGAGAGAGTACAAGCTGTTGTTTCTTGGTTATTTAGTGTTAAGAGTACCCATACCCCTATAGAGAAGTATTTAGGTAAGAGGTTATATGCTCAAATGAGGGGTGAGCAGATTTTAAAAACTATAAAGAGAAATCAATTAGGTGAGATTGTAGTTAAGTTGGATAGTAAAGATTGAACTTGAAAGGGGGTGGAATAAAGAAATGCCAGGATTAAAAAGATGGTTTCCCGATGTCAGATTTGACGGAAACAGAGTTACTCCCGATGAGATAGACTCCTATGATATGGTGCAGGTCATGCACCCTAGTACATCAGCTACATGGTTTGGTACTACGGCTGCTGGTACGGCAGGACAGGCTAAGGCTTATGTTGTTATCAACAAGTATGCAGATTATCCTAGAAACCTAGCAGGTGCGGTAGCAGGATCATCCGATCTGGGTGGTACATGGGTACTTAATGGGAAAGATCAGTTTGGAGTATCTATTACCGAGACTATTACTGTAGGAACTGCTGCAAATGGTGGTACGACTGATGGAACTAAGGTATTTTCGTCAGTTACCAGTGGTACATTTACCTTTGCAACAGCATCTCTGGGTAGTGGTACACCAAGACTAGGAGCCGTTACTACAGGAACATCAGTATTGTTTGGGTTGCCATATAAGATTGCTTCAGTTGATGATATTAAGTTCATTACCTGGATCAATAATGGTACGCCCACAACATTAAATGGTGGTACTGTTCAAAGCTCTACCTATGTGGATACTACGGCTCACGCCTTTAGAGGCTCTGCTACTGTAGCTCTTACAGATAGGTATGTAGTATGGATGAAGTCCTCGTTTAACAACGAGAATGGAGTCAACCTTGCAGCTATGTAATGTAGTTTGCATTTCTACCTGGGACTATGTTTTAATTGACACAGTCTCTAGTTCGAGGGGTAGAAAGAGCCTTTTGATTTCCCTCGAAGTCGAGAGGCTCTTTTTATTATGGAACAAGACAACATTAAAGCTATTTTCTTCAGAGATGTAAAGAATAACTATATCGCTAACATCTTAAAAGAAATGTACATCGATAAAGTCTATGAGAGGTTTGTGTTAGGTAGGAAGGACTTAATTGTGCTTGATGTTGGTGCTAATGTGGGTATTTTCACTCAATACATTTATCCTTATGCCTCTAAAATATATTCACTAGAGCCTAGCAAACCCCATATTGAGGTGCTAAATACTATGATTAGCTATAACAAACTAGAGGACAAGGTTAAGGTTATAGATAAGGCTTTATCACATGAGAACGGCAAGGCTAAGTTTTATCATAACGATAATACAACAATGTTTTCGCTTAGGGATACTGTGAATAAACAAGAGGATTATGAGGAGGTTGAAACTATAACCTTTGATAGGTTGTTTGAAGAAAACAATATAGACCATGTGGATTTTGTTAAGCTTGATGTAGAAGGGTCAGAGTGTGAAATACTAGGTAGTGAAGGGTTTGATAAGGTTTCGGATAAGATTAATGTAATTGTTGGTGAGTATCATAACTGGTCGGGATTTAATCCAGAGCAACTCAAAACTACACTTATGGACAGAGGGTTCAGATTCTATTGGCTAGGTAGAACTGAAGCATCTCTGTTTGTTGCAGAGAGGGCAGAGTAATGGAATTACAGGAAGATAAAGCAAGGCTTATAGAGGAGATATTTGTTGATAAGGTTTATGATGTTTATCCAGAATTAACAGTTATAGATTGTGGAGCTAATATAGGATTATATACAGAGTTTATACACCCTAAAGCTAAAGCAGTTTACGCTATAGAACCATCCACTAGAAACTATCAGTTATTATCCGAGAGAGTCAGGAATAAGGATCTAACTAAAGTACTAACCCTTAATATGGGGTTATCTGATAGTGTGGGTGAAGTACCTCTGTATAAGAGGGTTAGCTATGGGGGCTTCTCAATAATAGGCGGTGCCCCAGAAAATAATGAGGTTGAGGAGATGGTTAAGGTTACAACATTAGCTAACTTTATGTACGATACGGACATAAGTCATGCGGATATACTGAAGATTGATATTGAGGGGGCAGAACAGAGGGTATTTTCAAGCCCAGATTTTAAAGATGTTGCTGGTAGGATTGAACTTATTATAGGTGAAATTCATGGTGGTTGTGAGATTGAGGAAATATTAAAATCCAATGGATTCTCTTATGAGGTCAAAGATAGGATATTTTTAGCTAAAAGAATATGAAGAAACCTAGAGTAATATTTATAGTCTATGATGAGAATAACAGGAAGTATGCGGAAATGTTTAAGAGGTCTCTTAGATACTTTCATAGTGAGGAAGAACTACCCTTAGTTGAATATACGGAGGACAAGATTAAAGAGATAGGCGATCCAGCATTCTTTTATAGAGCAACACCTTACATAGCCAAAGAACTGATAAAGGATTACGAACTTGTAATCAAAGCTGACGCAGACCAGTTAGCTTTGGGGAAGTTGGATCACATCTTATACACATGGAAAGACTATGATGTTGGTACTGTACTTAATATAAATAGAGTTGATCCCCCCATCTATGGGTTAGTAGCTTATGCAAGTATAGCCCCTAACGAATACTATAATAACGGGTTAGTGGCTCTTAGGAGTGAAGGATTTATAAATGAGTGGTGGAATCTTTGTTGTTCCAAACACTTCGATAGGATGCCTATGAGAGAGCAAGGGTTTCTTAATATTCTAGCTCATTATGGGAGTGCATCAGGTAGATATAATATAAGGTGTTTTGATGGATATGATAGAGAATTAAGAATTAGCACTCTCAACGGATTGGTTGCTAAAGGGGAAGGTTTGAGAATGAAGGTTGAGAACGAGGAGGTTGTATTATATCCCGATAATACAGGTTATCCAGATAAGAAGGTTGTAATTAAGCTGTATCATTGGGCGAGTGGTAATACTCCTAACAAGATGAACTACAGAACTGATTTTAGTGATGAGGTAATAAGTTTTATAGATAAGATATTAGATGTCGGAAAATAAGAATCTTAGAATTATATTTAATACTAACGCACCTTACTCTGTTTCTGGATACGGGCAACAAGCTGCCGAGATACTACCCAGAATTAAAGCTGAAGGCTACCCCTTAGCTTGTGTATGTTTCTATGGGCTTGAAGGTGGTACTATAGAGGTTAAAGGCTTTGAGGGTATAACGATGTACCCTAAGCTTGGTGATCCTTATGGTTCTGATGCTGCTATTCACCACTCCAAAGATTTTAATGCTGACGCTGTGTTTACCCTCCAGGATACATGGGTATTAGATATAGGTAATATCAAACAGTTTAAGAATTGGATAGCTGTTGTACCCATCGACCATGACCCCGTACCGCCAGCAATATTTGAAAGATTGAAGTTAGCATATAGGGTTGTTACCTATTCTAAGTTTGGTTATAACGAGCTTAAAAGAGTGGGTATAAACTCAACCTATATTCAACACACTGTTGATACCACTATCTATAAGCCTGATAACCAGAGAGAATCACGAAAAAGTTTAGGTCTACCAGAGGATCACTATATCTTTGGCATGGTAGCTGCTAATAAAGATCACCCACCCCGTAAGAGCTTTCAAGAGGTGTTGGATGCCTTTAAGACGTTTCATGATAAGTACGAGAAATCAGCTCTCTATCTTCATGTTCAAGTAAGCCAACAGGGAGGATTTCAGATTATGGAATATGCTAAGAATCTAGGTATAGAAAGAAGTATATTTTATACTCCCCCATACGCTTTAATGTTTAAGATGGGAAAGAAAGAAATGTCTAGTCTATATAACGCCCTAGATTGTCTGCTTATGCCCTCTACCAATGAGGGGTTTGGTGTACCAGCTATTGAAGCTCAATCTTGTGGTAAACCTGTGATAACAACGGATTTTACATCTATGAGCGAGCTTGTAGTACCTGGAGTAACAGGAGAACTTGTTAGACCAATACATAGAAGATTCTCACCATTGGGATCTTATGTAGCATCACCTGATACTAAGCATTTATATCAGCAAATGGAGAGGGTTTATAAAGCTGATAAGTTTGCTTTCAGAGAGAAGTGCAGAGAATTTATAGTCAAAAACTATGATTCTGATACAGTTTATAAGGATAAATGGTCGCCCTTCTTAGCTAAGGTAGAGAAAGAACTACATCCATTTGACAATACACAACCTCAACCATAATATAAAAGGTATATGCAACCTGTCAGTGGCAACCAATATACACAAATATCTGGGACAGCAGCAGGAACAACAGTTGTCAGCCCAGCTCCCGTGAGTACATTTTCAAGAGTAGTATTTAATCAAAATCAAACAGGTACAGTAACCTTTTATGACTCTGCAACAGCAGCAGGATCAGCGGCCACAAACTTAATTACTACCATGAATAACAATGTTGGGTCTATTCCAACGAGTGTAGAAGTAGGATTGAGAACAAAGAACGGTCTTATTGCTGTGGTTGGAGGCACTACGAACTTTACTGTTGTTTGGGATTAAGTCGTGCCTAAAATACTATCCATAGATAAAACCTCCGCTGTTTTTGGAACTCAAGCTACTACCTATAATGAAGCTGGATATACCTATAATCAGTCTGGTTGGACTTATGGAGGTGCGGATAGGTATATAGATTCAGCACCTAAGATTGATAATTCTGGTGGGGTTATAACAGAGAAACCTAAAGTTAAGGAGATTTTGGATCTTTAAAGATGTTAGTTAGAGCCTTAAACAATTTAGATGAAAATGCAGCTTATACATTCCTATCTAATGGTGAGAATAGTGCTGTCTCCACAATTAGAGTACAAAATATCAACGCTTTTCAAGCAAATTGGGCTATTCAGCTAGGAAGAACAGGCGAGGAAAGATCGGAAATCAGGGTTATAACATCCTCTGCTCCTTCAGGAACAGCTCTAGTAGTTACGGCTAACACCTCTTATGAACACGCTATAGACTCCCCCGTTTATGCTATTAAGTATGATCAAATAATATTTAAGAGATCAACCTCTGGAACATCTGGAACAGCTACAGCTATTACAGATGGTACAGTATCCATAACACCAGACCTAAAGTTTACTCAATTTGATGATACCTCTGGTGCTGCTGCTTATGCTTACAAGATAACCTTTAGGAACTCTGTAACAGGCAGTGTGTCAGCCGATAGTGATTGGATTACTCCATCTGGGTTCACATTTTACTCACTTGCTAATATGAGGAACAGGGTAAGGGAGGGATTTGTTAACTCAAGTTTTATAGGGGATTCCACGATAGATAACCTAATAAATGAGTGGTTGGAAACTATGGTTAATGGTGCGGTACAGGTCAATCAGGATTTTTCGATAGGTACTGTTAACATAGCTTTTGGTACAGATGGTCTTGGTACTATAAACTCGGCTGACTTTAAAGAACCTAGAAGGGTGTGGATTACCTATAATGGATCGGACTTTTATAGAGCTACAAAGATGTATGTTGATGAACACCTACCAAATAGAACATATAACTCTACACATCCATACTGGACTCTAAGGGGAGATAACATATTCCAGGTATTTCCAAGTGATAGTGCTGGTACAATAAGCTTAGTTTTCTATAAGTCTTTCTCTACTCTAACTAACGATACTGATGAGTTACCTTTAAGTGTCAGATCTTATAGCAGTTCTTTTGTTAAATATGGTCAGGGTAATATTTACCTATCTGATGGTAAAGAGTCTCTAGGTAAGATGAAGATAGATGATGCTAAACAGATGTACGGATTATTTATCAATCAGATAACTCCCAGAGGTAAAACAGATATTGAGATGATAAGAACAACTGATGTAATAGACGCAGAAGACGATTACCTATATTATCTGTAATATGCAACCTATCAGAGCCATAAATCTCGGTGGGTTAGATTTATACACTAACCCTTTAGCAAGACAACGAGGAACATTTACTCATTTATTAAACATGGTTTCAGATCCTTACGGGGCTAAGGTTAGACGACCTGGTTATATTACTTACTTAGGCACTCCTGATACGGCAAAGGTCAATAGTCTATTCTCATGGACTAAAGATGATGGTACTACACAATTTACTTACAGAGCATCGGGATCAGCTCTTTATCATTCAGTTCAAGGTACGGGTGCATGGACACTCTCTGGTAATGGGACTATTACTAATGGTAATCATGTGGGCTATGCAGTCTTAGGTAATACTCTGATCGTAGGTGATGGTGCAGGTTCTACCAGACATACTACTAACGGGACATCTTTTACTAACACAACACTAGCTCCTATATCAGAACATTTTGCACAATATCAAAACAGAATCTATGCTGCTGGCACAGCCTCAACCCTTTTCTATTCAACCACAGGAGATGCAACTAACTGGAATACATCGGGTACTTCGGATTCCTCATCCTTAACTATTCCCGATGCTGGAAAGAACAGTAAGATCTTTGTGTGCGCTGATAGGCTAAATGCAGTTAAGAACTCAGGCAGAATGTTTAAATGGGATGGTAGGGATTTGACGGATACTTCTATAAGTACAGGACCATCATCTCCTTATTCGATAGCCTCAAGAGATGGGTTTTTCATGTTCACAAATAGATTAGGTCACTATGGCTATGGTGGGGGAAGACCAGAGCTATTATCAAATGCTATACAAAGAGAGTTCTATAACTCCAGTGGTAGTGCTGTTGCTGGCACAGCTTTAGATTCTAACCCTGCCGAAATGTTTAGGTATCAATACATTACCTCTATGGGAACACTAACAGAGGACTATAGAGGCTATACAATCAATGATGCCATAGCCTTGTTTGATTTCCAAAAGAGTCACTATTATAACTTCCAATTTGCTAACTTTCCCACAGCCTACCACTCTTATAAAGACGTAGTTACGGGAGATGATGTGCTGATCTTTGGTGATGGTAATGGACAGTGCTATAAGTATGGTGGCACTGCCGTAAGTGATAATGGGTCGTCTTTTCAATCTGTTATGGAATTATTTGATGACTATGACACTCCAGAACTTGAGAAAGATTGGCGATGGTTCTTTGGCTTCTTTAATCCTGGTTGTCAGGCACAAGTGCAGATAGCTACATCTAATTACTTTGCCAAAGGTGAGCTTAAATGGAGAGATCTAGGTGATGTATCTAGTGGTGTTGCAGAGTTTAGATTTCCAGATGACGCCTCAAGGGGTAGATTTTTGTATTTAAGAATAAGAGATAACAGCAAGAATAGTAGGTTCTCGTTTTATGGTTATGTGTGTCAGGCTGATGCCATACCTATTAAATAATGATAGATAATAAAGATTTAAACCTCAATGATAGTTTACTTCCTAAAGACTCTGTATTAGCTAATGTTGGTTCTACTAGAGAAGGGTATGTGTCCCCTTATGATTGGTCCGCTAACCATGACAGAAATACTGTAACAAATACATTCCTAAAGGATTTTAATTTTAGTAAGGGTACAGGGGGGACTCTAGTATTAGGTGGTACAACTAATGGTAATGGTTTAATGCAAGTTAAAAATGCCTCTGGTACTGTAATAATACAGGCTGATAATTTAGGACATCATTACTACGGGACAAGCGGTACTGCTGAACAAATAAGAATAGATGCAACTGGCTTTCATGCCTATAGGGGGACTGCTGGAGGGGGTACGGAATCTTATAGAATAGATAAAGATAATGGTTTTCAAATAACAGGTCCAGCAGGAAATATCATACAAGCTATGGATACTACTTTTGGGACTATATTTGGTTATATGGCTCTTAATATACCTATTGGAGCTTTTGATGTAGTGGCGGGTAGTGCTGCTGGAATGGATTTAGGACTGTCAGCGACTAGAGATGTGATAATAGTTGGAAGTAGTAATGTTAATATAACCTCTAATGATTTGGATGTTAATATTACAGCTGCTGGAGACAATATAAATCTATCCGCAGGAACGGTAGATATAAGTGGAACATTAAAGGTAAATGGGGCAACAAAGACAGCGATAATGCCTACTTCCCAGGGATTCAAAGCTTTATATTGTATAGAATCCCCTGAAGTCTGGTTTATGGACTTTGTTGAGGACAAAGACAAGCTAGATCCCCTATTTTTGGAGGTAACTGTACCACCTTATAAGTTTATTAAATTAGAAGACACCTCTTATCAGGTGTGGGGCAAAAGAAAAGATACGGAACATTTAAGATTTAATAGAATGACTGAAGATCAATATAAAGCTAATTATAGATTCTGGTCAAAGGCTCATGAGATTGACAGTATAGACCAGAGATAATAGTATAAACTTAAATCCAGACTAATAGGGCTGGCATAGTGAATCAAGAAGGCACTCGTAATGAGTGCATTTGTGTTTTTATATGGCTAATAAACTAGATAAACTTATCAAGACTGCAACAGAACAATACTCAAAAGCCGTCAAACCAGTAGTACAAGGTTTGGAAGCACAAAGGTCACCATTACAATCTAGGTATGATGAATTGCTTAACTCCATAAAAGGTCAGCAACAGACAGCAGAACAAAGACAAACTGTGACCACTCAAAACGAACTTGGAAAGCGAGGTATATTGCCAAGTTCAGGTTTAGCACAGCAGGAGTTAACATCGGCAATTAACCCTATTACATCTCAGTTCTCAGGTTTGATAGCAAACACAGGTATTGAGAGGGAAAATGCACTTAATCAGATTAACCAGCTTATTGCTCAAACTAAGTCTGGTGCTGCCACAGGTGGTTTAAGTACAGCTTATGACCTATATAATAAAAATCAGGCCAATAAAGCCACTCAACAGCAAACAGCGCTACAACAGCAACAACAAGCCTTCCAGAATGCCCTAGATTTGCGTAAATTTCAGGAGGTGACACTTCCCTCCACTAAATATGAGCTTGGAAAGCCATATTATAAACCAGAGGGAGTAGGATTCGATTTAACTACAGAATTTGAAGCATTTAAGAAACAACTTGGAGGTAAATAATGGATGAGAATCAACTAGAAGCCTTTAAGTCTTATTTAAGACAAAAGTACCCCTCTATGTCTGCTGATCAAACAAAGCAGATTGATGATTTCGTTAATACACAAAAGATAACTACAAGAGTACAAGCTGATCCCACTTTATTGAATACATTAAGTCCTACACAAAGAGAGAAGATATTACCTAACTTACCAGCAGGTTTTGAAACTAAAAGTAGGAAGGAGGGAGAGGCGGAAGATGCTAGAGCAAAGATTAAAAAAGAGGCTGAGGGTTTGCTTAATGTTATTGCATTAGGTAAGTCTGGAGTTCTAGTGGGTAAGGATTTTGAGTCGGCCTTAAACTACGCTGCTTCACAATATAATTTAGCAGGATCAGAAGCTAGGGGTAAAAACCTAACAGGCCCAGAACTAGCTATATTAGCAGGAGCCATTATTAGACAAGAACAACCACGAACTCAAAATGTGTTTGAGAGAATTACAGGTCAGCAACCAGCTCCTACAGGTAAGTTAATAGATGATATTTCTACCATAGAAAGAAAAGCATTACTAGCCTCTGGTAAGCTCCCCACCGAAGCTTCTCGATCATCATCTTATGCCCCAGAACAACAGGAGCAAAGACAAACATCGAATAAGAGCCTTCAGGGGTTCCTACAAAACCTATCGACAGATGTGGGAGAGAATGTTAGTGGAATAACCTCATTACCTGGTGTACTACTAGAGATACTACAGGGTAAAAGGTCTTTACCAGAAACAGCAGGGCAGGTAGGACAAGGTATAGTACAAGAATATGTAGATTTAGTATCAAACCCTATAGAACAGGCGTACAACAAACCTTTATCTACAACACTAGATATACTGCCCTTCCTACAAGCTGGTAAGGCTGCTTATGCTGGTAAAGCTGGAAAGGTAGGTAAGGCTGGTGATGTTTTAGCTGATGTTGGCAAAGTGGGTAAGGTTACTGAAGGTGCTACGGCTGTGGAGAAAGTGTTACAGAAAGCTAATAAGGCTGATAAGTTAGGCAAAGTGGGTAAGGTTACTGAAGGTGCTACGGCTGTGGAGAAAGTGTTACAGAAAGCTAATAAGGCTGATAAGTTAGGCAAAGTGGGTAAGGTTACTGAGGGAGCAACTGCTGTAGAGAGAGTGCTACAGAAAGCCAATAAGGCCGATAAACTAACTAAAGTAGGTAATTTAGAGAGAGGTATTTATCAGGGAATACTACGCATTCCCAAAGCCGATAAAGCGTTTCAGATACTAAAACCCTCTGAAACTGTGGATAGCATGATTCGCTATGGAATAAAAGGTAACTATGATGATCTTGCTAGTAAAGCCTCCAGGGTTACAGGGGATAAAGGTATTCTTACAGGTGTGGTAGATAACGCCATAGCTGATGTAGCAGGTAAAGGCAATATTGGTAAGGTATTTGAGGTTATTGAAGAAACCAAGACGGGAGGTAAATATTCCAAGATTCCAGAGGTGGAATTCCAGAAGTTATCAGAAAGAGTTAATAGAATACCTCAATCTGGTGGAGTGGGAGATGTTGATTTGGCAGCTATACTAGACGAGGAAAGAAAGCTACAAAGTGAAGGATTCAGACAGATGTCCGATGGTAAAAGAGTTGGGGATCTCCAAGTTGAGGAGCTAGGGAGGTTCAAATTAGAACTAGCAGACGAACTTGGGGGTATTATAGACAGTAATGTAAAGAATGCTAAGGTCTTAGATAAATATAAAGACCCTAAGATACTAGCTGAACTTAAAAAGGTATCACCCAAACTAGCAGATGATTTTAAAAATGCTAAGACTCTCTCAGAGGTTAGAACCCTACAGAAAGACTTTGTTAGATTCAAGAAACTTCTTGATCTAACGGGTCAGCAAGGGGCATCTGCAAGTTCAGGTTTATTTGGTAGGTTACAAGATATACCCGTACTAGGAGATATAGTTCAGTCAGCATCAGAAAACCTAGCAGCCCCAGTATCAACTAATGTAGCTGTTGGATTAAACAATTTACCCAAACCACTTAGGGATTTAATACTTGGCTATGGCAGAAGACCTATAGATTATAATATTGCAAGACAAACTAGAGAGGAGGCTTACCCCTACTAATGCCATATCCAGCAACTAAAGTTACATTTACAGATCCAGCAGGAACATCAAGGGTTGATACAGGTGTAGATCATGCTCAACTCCATACAGATCATAATGATACCCTTGAAGCTGTTGAAGATACTTTGGGTACAACAGCTGGCACATCAGTCCTCAAAAACTTTGCTGCTGGAGATTTTGCTGCAAGGATAAACTCATCTAATACCCTACAACAAGCATTAGTCGGAACTTTAAATAGCTCTGTAATAGGTACACCAGCGATTACAGGAGGAACTATTACCTCAAGCATTATTAACGCCTCCGTAATAGGTACACCATTAATAAACGATGGAACAATTAACTCAGTAGTTAAGATGTCTATGGACTACCAGAGCAATACCACAAACAGTACCAAAACAGGTGTGTTCTTTCAGTCTGGGTGGGGATTCATGGCGGGTGATAGTGACTCGGAGATCAACGAAGCAGTTACCTTTCCTACGGCTTTTGGTACAGTTCTTGGAGCCCAAGTTACACCAGTTGGGTATAAGGATAGTTCAGATCCAACATCAGTTGGAGATACAACAGGTCTATTAGGTGTTTATTTGAACTGTTCCGCAGTATCCAACACGGGATTAAATGTATCTATAACTATATCATCAGGGATAATACCAGCCTCTAGGAGAGTTCTTTACGCATGGTTAGCATACGGGCAATAAACAAAGCTCTTTGACACTTGAATACGACGATTGATAGGATTGTGATATAATGGGTACATTATTACCACACATAGTTATAATAATTTGTTTAATCTATTTGTGGAAGGAGTACAACAAATGCGAAAGAGAACAGATAAAGTATTTAAAACCAAAGAAGCCAGGAAAGAAATGGACAATAAAGCCCTCACTGTATTCAAGAGTAATAAAGTGGATCAGGGACAATACGCCCAACTCTATTTGAAAGGTTTTGATAAACCCCGTACAATAAGTCTGTGCTAACACCTACCCACATCATTGATTTAGTAATCATTGTACTTTTGCCTATATTAGCTTCAGTAATTAAGTCTATATTTAAACTTGAGTTTGGTATATCTAAGAATATAGCTAGGGTAGTATTAACTGTAGTGTTTTTAATCTTCAATATTGTTAAACTTTTACATAAAGAACACAGAGAGCATTTTGATAGTATAAGCAACGAGATAGACATTTTAAAATCTAAGATCAAAGGAGGTCGTAATACACTAGGATAACTATGAGAAGATACGCATTTAATGGTGAGCCTATATTAACCAATGATTATAGAGCTGATAGGAAAAAGTATGGTAATAATCTTCACTTTGGCGAGGATTATGCCATGCCAAGAAGAACCGCAATAGTAGCCGTAGCTGATGGTAAGATTAAGGAGTCTGTTTATTGGTTAAATATAGAGTTACCACAAGATAAAAGGCAATGGCTTGCTAATACTAGAACAGACCCTTATAAGCCTAAGTTTGGTAGTAGGTCACTAAGACTAGAGGACTATGGTAACAGAGTGATTATAGATCATGGTAAAGGTGTAAACACCCTATACGCCCATCTTGACGAGGTATTAATAACTAAAGGTTCTGTTGTAAAAGAGGGTCAGGTCATTGGTTATTCAGATTCCACAGGTAACTCATCTGGAAACCATTTACATTTTGAAATCAGAAGAAATAATAGAGTAGTCGATCCTAATACATTTGATTATAAGTTTAACGGGGAAGGAGGTGAAGAACAGAAATACTACCCACTCTCATCGGAGCTAATAGTAACTGTAAGTAAAGGTATTACTCTTAATGTAAGAAAGGATACCTCAAAGCTTGCTAAAATCTCTTGGATTGCTAAATCTAACCAGAAGATTACAGTTGTTGGATGTCAGGAAGGAGAACCTGTTGAGAACAATCCGTACTGGTGGAAATTAAAGTCTGGGGAATATGCTTGGACTGGAGGAACTGTCGAGGGGTTTGATCCTAAAACTTATGGTGATGGGGTGGGGAAATCAAATCCTATGTCAAAAGAAGAATTTGAAGCTAAAAAAGCTGATCTTGAAGCTAAAATCAAAGCTAGTGAGGAAGCTACTGAAGCTCTAAGACTGGAATTAGCAGAATTGCCAGTTCCCGTTGAAGAAGCACAACCAGTAGAAGAAACACCAGTTGAGGTTGTAGCTGAGGAGGTTAAAGCCCCAGAGGAATCAGAGGAAGTTAAAGCTAAGATGGCTGAACTTACCGAACTTGAATCCAAAGTCGTAGCTCTGAAGGCAGAGTTGGGTCTTTAATCTAGCATCTATGAAAGTTAAAAGTGGTTTCGCCACATCGGAATTCTGGATGGCGTTTTTACCTACATTGGCTTCATTATTGGTATTATCAGGAGTTGTAGGAGCTGATGACTCTAATTATTTAGTTGCATTGGGTAAAGACGTTGTAGCTGGAGTTGTGGCGTTAATATCTATACTTAAATACGTTCAATCTAGGACAGAAATTAAGGTTGAAGCTATGAAATGGGAAGAAGAAAGATTACCTTTAGGAGTTGGAGGAACATCAGAAACAACACCTACAGAGTAAGACTTTTTATTATCTTCTCTACATCATCTACACTTCTTACTATGGAGTATAAACCGCCTGATTTCTCTATGGCGGTTTGTGCTGCTTTCTGAAACTCGGATTGTTTACCTTTATCTGTTTTTATTTCTAAAGCTAAGAATCTACCACTTATACAGCAAACTATATCAGGTAATCCACGTTTGTTGTTTTTGATGTAACCTCTAGTACCATTAGACCGTTGAATAAACCCACCAAAAGAATTACTGCGGAAACAATATAACTTACCTTGATTTTCATAATAAGATAAGTAATTTAATATGGCGGTCTGGATTCCTGTTTCCAATTTCATATCAACCTTTGAGGCTAGCCAGTCTTAGGATTGGCTTTTTTGTTACTAA
>ERZ1292625.280-Hain-H41-01um-R1-280-length-85793-cov-6_pt2 | contig 36608 bp, 43 predicted proteins | sample MGYA00564400_ERZ1292625 | MGnify/ENA primary metagenome ERZ1292625 (study PRJEB36523, sample SAMEA6512639) | groundwater metagenome | collected 2019-01-08 | study: AquaDiva: Metagenomics assemblies of 32 groundwater samples
ATATTGAAGCACATTTGAAGAGACTTGGTTCACATGTTCCTTAAGAACATGTGATACTTATTAAGTTAAAATAATTAATAGAATAATAATCTAATTATCTATAAATTACAATGATTTCTTTGAGAATAGTTTTATTATTTATTAAATCAAACCATCTTTCTTCAAACCATTCAGTTTTATGCTTTACGATTTTTCCAAAATGAGGGTCGGCTAAAAAAATATTATCTTTTTTAAATCTAATAACTACTGAATAATGTCCTGCTTCTTCTGGAGAAAACCAGTTAACTATAACTGGGATTCCTCTCTTGACTAGTTTTTTTACTTCGTTTATTGTTGATTTTTGTTTAACATACCCTTTAAGCCCCATAGATTTGACTAATTTTATAATATTTTCTTCTTTGCAACCATTCTTTCTACTTGTTTTTGTTAATTTTGCTAAATAATCTTCAGTTTTTTCTATATTGTAGGCAGAAAGAACCATCTTTAAAGAAGCTGGTCCGCAATACCCTCTTGATTGTTTAAATGGTTTTATTTTAATCATTCTTTGATTTAAATTAAATTATTATTAATCTTCAATTAGCATGTATTCGTCTATAACCAACTACTTTTTCACCGTGATAGATAGGAACTTCTGTTAGTTTTGGTTTGGATGTTGCTTTTATTAATATGAAGCTACCTAGTGCTAATACTACAACGCCTATTATTGTGAGTATGTTTGTTGTTAGAAATGCTGGGAAAGTAATCTTTAGAGCCTTTTGGATTTGTGTGAAGCTTAGTATAATGATGATGACTCCTAAAGCAGTTATAGAATAGCCTAAAATTTTATTATTTATCATGGTCTCTCTTTGTAGGTTATTAAATTTAAGATTATATATAAATCTTATCAATAAGATTTAATTGTATATATTCAATTTCCCCATAGATAACTTTAAATATCAGTTGATAGTTAATAATATCATATGATAATTAAAAGTATCAAAGATAAGATTAAAGAGCATTTTTTTATTAATCCAAGTGCAAAGTTAAGAGTAAGGCAGATAGAAAGAGAGCTTAAATTGCCTTTACCTTCAGTTATTAGATATTGCAAGGAACTTGAGGGAGAGAAGATACTGCAGAAGATAGAAACAGGAGGAATTGTTCTTTATACTTCTGATAGAAATTCGGCTAGCTATATGTTGGAGAAGAAATTATTCAATATAAAGTCAATATTTGAATCTGGTTTGATTGATTATATTATTACGGAATATTCTAATCCACCAATTGTGCTTTTTGGTTCATATTTTAAAGGAGAAGATAATGAAAATAGTGATATTGACTTGTATATAGAAACACCTAAAAAACATACCTTTAGTTTGGATAAATTTGAGAAGATATTAAAGAGAAAGATACAGGTATTTAATTATAAAAATATAAATGAAGTAACTAATGTTCATTTAGCTAATAATATCGTTAATGGTTTGACTTTGAATAACTTTTTAGAGGTGTTCAAATGAAAGAATCTTCTAAAGCTGCAATAGATAAGGCTAAGAGATTATTTAAAGAATTAAATAGCCTTATTGAGAAGAGAGTAAGATGAGGAATAAATCAAAATCTGAAGTTCATGGATATGATATAATAGGTAATTTAGCTGTTGTCAAGTTTGATAGAAATCAGAGTGCGAAGAGTAAAAAGCAATTTGCTGATAAATTGCTAAAGAGTCATAATCATATTAAGACTGTGTTGGAGAAGGTTAGTAAATTTTCAGGAAGATTAAGGACTAATAAGACTAAATTTGTTGCTGGAGAGAAGAGTAAAGAGGCATTGTATAGAGAAAATGGGTGCGAATTTAGATTTAATATAGATACTTGTTATTTCTCTCCTAGGCTTGGGAGCGAAAGGAAAGAGATTGCTGATTTGTGTAAAAAAGGAGAAAAGGTATTAGTTTTGTTTGGTGGTGTAGCTCCCTTTGCTATTGTTATTGCTAAGAACTCTAAAGTTGAGAAAGTTGTGAGTGTGGAACTTGGGAGAGAGTGCAGTAAATATGCTTTAGAGAATGTTAAAAGAAATAAATTAATTGGAAGAGTTGAAATTGTGCAGGGAGATGTTAAGAGAATTTTACCAAGAATGAAAGAGAATTATGATCGGATCGTAATGGCTAGACCTAATTTGAAAGATGATTTCTTAGATGTTACATTTAAGAGAATAAAGAAGAATGGAATTATACATTACTATGGATTTTATGATGAAACTGAAATGCTTGCACATGTTTTAGAAGATTTGATTGAAAAGAGAGCAAAGGAAGCTGGAAAGAAAATAAAAATTTTGCATATTAAGAAAGCAGGAGATATTGGGATTAGGAAGTATAGGTATAGGGTTGATGTGAAAGTGATGAATTAATTTTTTCTATTGTAAACCATTGATGCTCCGGGGAATTCTTCTTCTCTTTTTCCATCTGCAATCCATTCTAGTAGTGCACTTTTATTTTTTCGTCTAGCACCAATTTCAAATAAATAGCTAAGTGTTTCTAGACCCATACCATGTAATAATTCAGGCACGCTACTTCCATTACCTAATATTGAGACTGGAATTTCTGTTACTTGATAATCTCTAAGTAGAAGTCTTGATAACCATCGTGTTCTTGGAAGATGAGCCTTTCCATTAATAATAGTTATTTCTTTTACAGTTGAAAGATCTGGAGTTTCTTCTATTAATCTTCTTGAATGTAATAAATTTTGAGCAGTTGTTTTTGCTTCTTCTTCTAAGTAAATTGGATTTTCTAGACCTCTTTTTCTGAATACTTTTTCCATATATCTAGCTTCAGTCACTTTTGGATGTTGAAGAAAGGGAATAGTCACAGGCATTCCACCCGTTAGAATTAATGGAATTGTAGGCATTTTAGAAACTATTTCTGCAGCATATTTAGCTCGTCTTTTACTTTCTAATACTCCACATCCTAATACTATATATAAGTCAGTCATCCAAAGATTCCAAATAAAGAGCTTTTAAAGATTTAGTTTATTAGAATTTCAATTCTGTTTTTATTGAAGTTGGGGCTTCACCGCCGTGCCAGGTGAATCTTGGACGTACACGCATTGGATAGATTCTTTCTGAATTGTCGTCTAAGATAATTGCTGAACCTTTTAGCGATGGAAGGTCATCCATTTGCTGTTTTATTCCTGATAAAATGTATGATTGCATTATAGAGTTTAATGCTTCTAAGTCTAATTTTGAGGTCACTCTATGTGAAATTACTATGTCTGATTGAGACATTACATCATGATGTATCTGTCCAGGCTGCTGGGTTGCAAGAACTAGTGAAATTCCCGGTTGTCTTCCTTCTCTTAGTAATTGTACTAATGCATCTGTTGCAGGAGTTTTACCATCTTTTGGAAGGAATTCATGAGCTTCATCAACAAATAACCAGACTAAAGGATCTGCTTTTGCTGATTTGTATGAAAGATAGTCTTGTCCGTGCTGTAATGATTCCATTTCTTCTTTTTTTCTAGAATCCATGCGTTGTTTGAAAAGTTTTCTAGAGATTAAAGATAGAACTAATGCTCTTATGTTGAAAGAAGCTATTGAACTGTATACTGAAACGTCTAAAATGGAAGTTGAACCTGCAGTCACTAAATCTCTTATTTCTGTTCCTTCTAAAGATTTTGAGAATATCCCCCATGAATCTGCTGCATTGAATAGACCTGAAACAATTTGCTTGTTTTCACTTGAAGAATTTTTATCTTCTTTTACATGTTCTATTATATTTTTTATTGTATAATTGCTTGATTTTTCTTTTAGGTTATTTATTACATTTTCTATTAATACTCCTGGAAGGCTTGTTAATTGTAAATTAAATAGAGAAAGCCAATCTTCAGCTTCTAATTCTGAACATTTAAGGGAGAATGAATGGTCAAATGGAATTTTATTTAGTCTATATTCTTCCGCTTTTCCAAATGGTACAAAGACTTTTACTGGAAGAGGTTTAGTTTCTAATCCCCAGGCTTTTAATAATTCTACATCTTTCTCATTTTTGTATTTCATTGTCCAGAAAATACCCATAGTGTCAAATATTAAAGAAGCAATATTGGGAGTGTTCTCTTTTGGAAGGTTAGCTATTTCCTCTGCAATGACTCCTAAAGAATACGATTTTCCGCTACCTCTTTTGCCAGCTACTAATACTACATGAGATCTTGCTACATCCATTAAAATATTGTTTGATAGAGAAGAGTTCAATCCCATTTTTACAAATCCTTTTCCTATTTTTATCAATCCAAGTTTACCAAACTTTTCTTTATCTGAGGAATCGCGTCCAAGAATGATATCATATGACATATATTAAATTAGAATAAGGTTTTTATTAATCTATTGTATTTTATTATGCTAAGATTTGAATATAGTTATGGATTTACAAAACATTTTTAAATAGCTAATTATTCAAGAAACTATGCAGGTTGATAAAAATCATAAAGAGATGAAGGAAGAGACTATCGAGATTCCTATTGGTAAGTGGTTATACGCTGTTAAACATAACAAATGGATGAGTGTCAGTATAGTTCTTGCTATTGCTTTGATTGTTAGTTTGTTCTTTGTTTTTAATGGAGGTTCTGCAGGAGGCGTTTCTGGTGATAAAGCGGCTAGTAATTTAATTGATTTTATAAATGCTCAAGGAACTGGCCAGGCAGAATTAGTTTCTGTTGTAGAGAAAGATGGAATGTATGAAGTTACAGTTAGCTTTAATGGTCAGAATATACCTGTATTGGTAACCTTAGATGGAAAGAATTTAGTTTCTAATGTTGTTCCTTTAGATGGAAGTGCTACTGAAAATACTGATGGTGCTGGAACAGATACAAATACTATTGCAGATATTGAAATTGGAAATTCTCCTTCAATAGGAAATGAGAAAGCTAAAGTTGTGGTTTTTGAGTTTTCTGACTTTTCTTGTCCTTTCTGTGCCGCTGCTTCAGGAGATAATGAAAAAATGAATGCTTACATGAAACAAAATAGTCCTAGTTGGGAACCAATTGTCACTAACATGATGAAAGAGTATGTTGATACTGGTAAAGTTAGATTTGTTGCTAAATATTCTATGGGTCATAGTGGAGGACATCCTGCTCAGTTAGTTGGTTGGTGTTTGAATGAACAGAAATTGTATTGGAAGTTCTATCCTAAAGCATTTGAGAATCAAGATGATGTTGAAGACTTAGATAAGATGAAGGCTCTTGCTAAAGGTGTTGGAGCTGATATGAGTAAATTACAGACTTGCCTTGATTCAAAGAAATATGATTCACAATTTGATAAAGAACAAAATGAAGGAAATGCTGCTGGAGTTCAAGGAACACCTGCATTCTTTGTAAATGGAAGATTAGTTTCTGGTGCTGTGCCTTATTCGCAAATTAAAGCATTAATAGAACAGGAGTTAAACGCATAATGAAATTAATTGACTTAAAAGCAGGACAGGGAAAAGTTGATGTTGAAGTCGCTGTTAAGAGTGTGAATCCTCCTAGGACTTTCAATAAATTTGGAAAGGATATGAAAGTTGCTTCTGCTATAATTTCTGATGATTCTGGAGAGATGACATTAAGTTTGTGGAATGATGATGCTGATAAAGTTAAGGTAGGAGACAGGGTTAAAGTTACAAATGGTTATGTTTCTGAATTTAATGGTCAGAAGCAATTGTCTTCTGGAAAGTTTGGTAAGTTAGAAGTTGTTAATGGAAGTGAAAGTTCTTCTGAAGAAAAGAGTGAGAAGAAAGCACATAAGAAGAAACCTGTTGAATCTGAAGAAATGGAATTTTAATACCTAAATATTTTTAAATGAGTCTTTTTTAATATTTTTATGTTAGTTAGTCTTTTAGATGAGAACTTGTTATATGGGCGTCTTTCACAAAGTGAGTTTGCTGGTGAAGAAGGCGAAGGATGGAAGGTTCATGACAATTCACGTTTACAAAGTTCTTATGCTCCATTACCTGCTCCTCTAAATGCCCTCGATTTTACTCTTAGAAATGATCGCGGCTATTATTGTGCTGAAATAGAATTAGTTGCTAGAAATGCTGATATTTTTAAAGGGTTATCTAAATTATTGGCTAAAAATTGGGGGAAAAACTGGTTGGGATTGAATAAAAATGGTGTAGGATATATTAGTGGTAATGGTCAGAAAAACTTGATAAGTCTTAATGCTTATAATGGTGATGAAAGAGGAGAACCACATTATAGATATATAACCTTAGGAGATTCTGGAGCCATTCCTAGAAAATATGGTGATGAGAAACAATTTAATGATGATTTGGCTGCTTTTTCTCTTGTTGCAAATACATTTATTGAATCAGTGTATAGGCATAATAATATTTCTAATCCTCTTTTAGAAAAGCTTTCTTTATCTCTTGCTTTGAGATAAGTTTGACGTATCTTAAAAGACTACGAAATGCTTAAATATCTCCTTATTTTTTAGATATCATGACATTTACTTTACCTAAATTACCTTACGCATATGATTCTCTTGAACCGGTTATCGATATGAAGACAATGGAGATTCACCATACAAAGCATCATCAGACTTATGTGGATAAATTGAATCTTGCTTTAGAGAAACATCCTGAATTACAAAAAAAGAAGGTAGAAGAGTTGCTTAAAGATTTGAGTAAGATTCCTGAAGAAGCTAGAAATGCTGTAAGAAATCATGGTGGAGGACATTATAATCATAGTTTGTTCTGGGAACTAATGACTCCAAACTTAAAAGATAGAGAAATGAAAGGAAAAGTTGTTGAGGCTATAAATAAAGAGTTTGGAAGTTTTGATAAATTTAAGGAATCTTTTAACAATGCAGGTCTAAATAGATTTGGAAGTGGATGGGCTTGGTTGGTTTCTCATAAAGGAAAATTAGAAATTTGCTCAACTGCAAATCAGGATTGCCCTATAAGTGAAGGAAAAATACCTTTAATTGGATTAGATGTCTGGGAGCATGCTTATTATTTAAAGCATATGTCAAATAGAAAAGCTTATGTTGAAAGCTTTTGGAATGTTGTTAATTGGAAGAAAGTTAATGAATTGTATAGCAAAATTTAAGATTATATTTTAAACTGTTTAATTACTCTTTCGCGAATACTTCTGCTTAGGATAGTGTCTTTGATAACTGTTAGTTTTATTTCTGTTTTTAGAGTTATAATCTCTAAAAACTCACTAAGGTTTGTTTTTTCTATGCTTTTGTATTTCTTAAAGAAATTATTCATTTTCTTGGTTAAATCTAAGGGGTGAGTGGTTTGGATTACCAAATCACCATAAACTCCTAAATTGTATCCTTCTAGGAAATCTTTAGGCTTTTTAATATTTTTACAGTTAACCCCTAAACCATCATAATATTTCACGGTCCATTTATCAAGTTGGGTCTCTCCATAACAAAGATAGTAGGGTTTTATTCCATTTTTTAATATATTTTGCATAAGCTCAGTTTCTTGAGCAAGCGTTGCTATCACAAACCAGAAATGGCTTGCTTCAAAAGTTATATATTTTGGCTGATTTTCATTTCTTGTAAAATTATCTTTAATAATTGTGTTCCAGACTGCATCTAGATCTATTAATCTTGAAAAAGTATAAACGGCTACTTTGTTTTCTACATCTATTTTAGAGAAAGATTTATCTTTTTTATCAGTAAAATACTGCCTTTCAAGCATACTTCCAAATTTAGATACATTAAGAATCCAGTTTTTATTTATTGAGAATTTCTTCCCTTCTTTAATGAGAACGTTTGATTTGATCAAACCTAGGACTGCTTTTCTTACAGATTGAAAGCTTGGAGAAAAATGATAGTTTTTCTTAATTGTGTTAAGCAGTTCCATCAGAGAAAGCGGAAAATTAGTAGTTAATATGGTAAAAACCATATCTTTTACATTAGTTGGCTTTTCTTCAAGCAAAGGCAAGGTTATCGAAATAGGCATGCTTTTAGTAGAAAACATGTTTATTTAAGCTTTTCTCTTATTGAACCTGTAGGTTCAATATTAATTGAACCTATAATATAAATAAGTTGTTTTTAACTTTTTTATATGGAAAATGATTATGATGGATTAATAAAAGAACTTGGACTTAGAGTATCTGGAATTAGACAGAACATTATTAGTGAGTATTGTGATTTTATTAAAAATAATTATGTTCATCTTTCAGATAATCGTAAAGATTTAGTTGAAGAAGGACTTGAAGTTATTGTTAAAAATATCGGAAGCAATCCTGAAGTTGATAATTTAATTAGTCCAAAAATAGGTAGAGAAGAGCGAATTAAGTTGGGGTTGACTCAGCAAGAATTAGCTGACCAACTGGGTGTGGTCAGACAAAGTATTGTTAATTATGAAAATGGAATTGTAAAGACTAACACTGGTAAAAATATTAAGAAATATTTAGCTTGGATGAGAGAGAGGATTGGAGATAAGAAATAGAATAATTTTATCTATTGACAAATTCAATTTCCTCTTCGGAGAATTTAAGTTCTTTTTGTGTGGCTGGGTTTTTTAGGAAATGTTTTAGAATTATGAAATCTTGTAATGCTTTTTGATATGAGCAGTGAGTGTGAAGTGCTAGTTTTCTTGCAATTGTTTTTTTCTTTTCCATGTTTTGATTGTTTATCCAGATTTTAAGGATTCTTTTTGGAGATTCATATTTAGTGAACCCTGCTGAGGGTGTTTTTTTTGCATAGCTTATTCCTGCAGATTGGAAAATGTTTTGATAAAGAAGGAATCTCCAGTGCTGATTTTTGTATATTCTACCTCTGAAGATATCTGCTTCACCCAGTGCGTGATATGCCTTTGCTAGTGCTTCATTTTTATATTCTCTAGGGATATTTTCTTCTATCCAAAGGAGAATTTCATCTAGAGAGAGTTTGGTATTGTCAAATAAATTGAGAAAATCATTTCTTTCCTTAAATAGAGATCTTAAAATATTAAAGATGTTGTCTTCTAAATCTCTTTTTTCAGTTGTGTCTACGCTGATTAAATCTACGTGAGAATATGCTTGAAGGTCATTAAGTGCTGCTCTTAAATCGCCCTGAGATTTAACTGCAATTTGTTGGAAGAATCTGTCATCTTTTATTAGATTCTCATTCGTAGCTACTCTTTTTAAGATTTTTATAATTAATTCTTGTGATAATGATTTCATTTCAATTAAAGAAGATATCTTTCTTACTGGCGCTAACTTGGTCTGCCAGGCATCGTTACAAGTCATAATTATAGGGTGTTTTGTTTCTTCTAAGATTCTTACAAGTTCTGGAACTCCACCAATATCAGTTCCAGTTACACCGTCTATTTCATCCATTAGAATTAATTTTCCTTTTCTAAATAAACTCATTTGTTCACTTGCTGGTTTTAATATTTCTTCAAGCTTTTTTTTATTTCTTAGATCTGATGAATTAAGCTCAAATACTTCCACATTATTTTCTTTTGCAGCTGCTAAGACTAATGACGTTTTTCCAGTTCCAGCAGGGCCATAAAGAACAAGACCTTTTTTCTTCGGAAATTCTTTTAGAAATTTTTTAACTGTTTCAATTGCTGTCTCTTGACCTACTAAATCAGTAAATCTCTGCGCTCTATATTTTTCAGCAAAACTTTCATGCAATGTCTTCATTTTTCACCTTTATTTCATTAATCTCAAATTGCTTTGCCTTGTCCGGCAAGAACAAATGAAGCAAGTAGAGACAAAAGTTGTACAAATTCATCTGAGCCTTGAGTCATTCTAAATTCTATTTCTCCTGTTTTTTCTGTTAATCTTACTTTTACTTCAGGTTCTATTTGAAGAGTCCAGATTTCTTTTTGTATAGCCTTTATGATGTCTGTGCCTGCTATTGAATCTTTTAACATTACATCTAATAGTCTATCTCTTGCGCCTATGAAGTCTCCAGCTAGTGCTGAATCAAGTGAAACACGTATTCCAACTGGTTTTCCAGATGAAGCGATCATGTTCACCATTTCTGCATTTATGTCTAGTGCAATTGAGGCTGTTGCTTGTAAAAGATTTATTGCTTTTCTACAGTCTCCTTCACTTCCCTCATATAATGCTTCTAATGCATCATCAGCTATCTTCAATTTTTCATTTAATGCTATTTTTTTCATAATTTCTATAACGTCTTTCTTTTCTAAGAGTTTGAATCTGAATAGAACACATCTAGATTGAATAGGGTCTATTATATTGCTTGAGTAGTTGCATGAAAGAATGAATCTACAAGTGTTAGTGTAATTTTCCATTGTTCTTCTTAGAGCTTGTTGAGCTTCTTTTGTCAAAGCATCTGCTTCGTCCAAGAAAATGACTTTGAAGGGTATACTGTCTAATGCTTTTGTTCTTGCAAAATCTTTTACTTTTTGTCTTATTACATCAATACCTCTTTCATCAGAAGCGTTTAATTCAAGGTAATTTTCTCTCCATGCTTCTTTGAATAGTGCTTTTACTACTATTAAAGCAAGAGTGGATTTACCAGTTCCTGCAGGTCCCGCAAACATAAGATGAGGGATATTCATTGCTTGAACTAATGAACTAACTCTCTTTATTATTTCCTGTTGACCAACTAAATCTTCAAATTTTGTAGGTCTATACCTCTCTGTCCAGATATCACTTTGACTCATGAATGGAATTTGAAAAGACTTTATTTAAACATTGTTGTGATGATGTTTCACAATAATGTTTTTATAGATTAAAAATTGATTTTTTTATGATTACCTTACCTAAAAGTAAAGACGAGATTATAGTTGTAGTTCATCCTTGGTGTTTTACTTATTCTCTAGATATACTATCTCAATTTGATAATGCAGGCCTTAGATTGAAAGAGAGAGTTGTTGAGCGCGTACCTTCAGAATCTATTAGGAAACATTACTCTTTTCATCAAGGACAGCCTTATTTTGAACCATTAGTAAAAGCTATTACTGGAAGACCTGTGCGTGTAGCACATTATCTAGGAGATTACGATGTTTTTACAGATTTAAAATTAAAAGTCAGGGAAAGATATAATCTTAGAATTCAGCAAGTAGGAACTCATGTGCGTGCAGCAGTTCATGCATCAAGGAACAGGGATGAATTCGTTAATGAAATACTTGCTTGGAGAGAGTTCTTACATTAATGTTAATTATTTAATTAAGTTGAATATACAATTAAGCAGATCTAGATCTATGAAGTCTTCTCTTTCTCTTTTCCTTCTTTAATCTCTTTCTCTGCCATTTCCATCTCATTTGATTTTTCTTCTTCCAACGTCTTGATGATCTTTTCATGATTGACAATAAGAAAATTGGTTTATAAAGTTTTAGTTAAGGGTTATTTATATGAAAACAAGGTGATGCTAGATAGGATTTTTAAGGCTTATTAGCTGTTAACTAGAATGATAGAAGTGGAAGCTAGGGGTAAGATTGAAGGAAATTTTGATGAATTGGTTGAGAAATTTAGGAAAATTGCTAAGTTTAAAGGCGAGAAGGAGAGAATTTCCTTTGTATATATAAGACATAATATCAAGATAGATGTTAGAGAGGTTTTAGATGATATTGTTGATTTAAGATTGAGAGTTACTAATAAACAAGCAGAAATAATAATGAAGTATGGAAAATGGAGTGGAAGTGATAGTCGCGAGGAATATTCGGTTCCAATAAACTTACAAGATATTGAATCAGCTGTATCTTTGCTTAAGTGTCTTGATTGGGATAAAGGGATTATAGCTACAACAAAGACTTTTGTTTTTGATTATAAAGGAATAGAATTTGCTTTAGTTAAATATTATGGCGATGAATATTACTTCGAGGCAGAGAAAATGGTTGAAAATAAGAAAGATATTAAAAAAGAAAAAGATTTTATTAAAGAAGAATGTAAGAAGTTAGGTTTGAACATATTTACCGGTAATGAATTTATGGATTATATAAATTATCTAAATAAGAATAAAAATTGCAAATTTGATTTTAAGAAGCAGGACTTTTCTTATTGGAAAGATAAGTTTAAAGATTATTTCTGATTGGTTAGATAGCCTTTTAAGTGTGTTTTGCTATAAAATACCATGGGATTTTGGCCAGTAGTTAATAATATATTGAAACAGGCAGATTTGATAGTGATAGTTGGAGATGCAAGAATGCCAGAAGATTCTATTAATCAAGAATTGGTTGGAAAAACAGAGAGAATGGAGAAGGCTTTTGTAATTGTATTTACCAAGGTTGACTTGATTTCTAAAGATAACTTATCTAAATTGAAGAATAAGTATAAGGGTGCTTTCTTTGTTTCTGCTATTAAGAATCTGAATGTAAATTTACTTAGGAAACATTTGCTTATACAAGCTAAAAAACTGAAATTGGATGATATGAGGGTAGCTATGGTGGGTTATCCTAATATAGGCAAGAGCGCTTTGATTAATGTTTTAGTTAGGAGGGCTAGTGCGCTTGTTGCAGATAGCCCTGGAACTACTAAAGGGCCTCAATGGATTAAAGCTAAGGGTTTTCTTATGTTAGATACACCCGGAGTTATTCCTTATGATGATAGACATACAAAACTTGGGATGATTGGAGCTAAAAGTCCTGATAAAATGATACATCCTGAAAAGGTTGCTTTTGAAGTTATAAGGAAGATACTCGCTGCAGATAAACAGACATTAATCAATCATTATAAAATCGAGAAGAATATAAGCGAAATGAGCATAGATGATATTTTCAATGAAATTGCTAAGAGAAGAGGGTATTTCATGAAAGGTGGAATTATTGATGAGCATAGAACTGCTGTAGCGATTGTTAGGGAATGGCAGAAGGGAAAGTTAAGACTTGATTAATTCATCTACTTTTTCTTTTATTATGTTTATAACTGATTTTATCTCTTCATGATTGTTTGAATTGTTTTCTGGAATTTGCCAGTGGATGATTTTCTTTTTTGTTTTGATGTATTGAGCTAAGAAAGAAGGCATGACATCATCTGCAGCAATTACTATTGTGTCTGCCCAGTTTGCTAGCTCTTCAGTTATTCTTTTTGGCTTGCCTTCTAGGTCTATTCCTAATTCATAAGCACATTCAACCTCATCAGAATCAAGAGGATAACTACCTGCTTTTAATCCAGCGCTGTCAGACTTTATTTTCTTATCTTTGTTTATCTTTTTGAAATATGCTTCTGCTACTCTACTTCTAAATCTATTAAATCGACAAATGAATAATATATTATTTGGCTTCATTTTTATTAATTGTAATTAGGTTATATAAGAGTTATTGTAGGGAATGATATTGTTATCTATAATACGATATTGATGTTATCTAGTAATAATATTTTCTCCTACAAACTTAATCTAAAGTTAGGTTCCGAACTTTATCTTATCAATTGCTTCTTTGAATATAGGTGCTTTTTCTTCTCCTAAGATTTCATGATAATTCTTGGGATTTGAATGTATTGCTCTTCCTAGACTACCAAATTGTTTTATCACTTGAGATACTTCTTGTTCTGAAAGAGAAGTTTTTGATAGTATTCTCCATCCTTTTACTGGATTTACTTGAATAGCTTTTTCATAGGCTAGTGTGTTAAGTATATTTTCAGCATCTAGTATCTCATCATAAGCTAAGCTATCTATTAATACTCTTGATTTTGCTAGATCTAATTTAGTATAGTCTTTTATTACTAGATTTGTTTCTTTATCTACACCAGAAGTTATTTCTTTCATTCTTGTTTTAAGTAGTGTTCCTTCATTTCCTAGTTCTACAATGTATCTTCTTATGTCTTCAGCTATTTTTTGAATCATTCTACCTTTCTGAATTACGGCTACGGCATGGTTTATACTATCATAATTTCTAAGCTCTGATTGAGTTAAAAGATGAACATGTTTATCAAATAGTTCTCTTTGTTTTTCAATTAATTGTATGTGTTCATTTGCTTTTCTCAATAATTCATCCGTGTTTTTTAAGTGGTATCTTAGATTTTTGTAGAAAAGAGTTATTTCATTTTTTCTCTCAGATATAGCTACTACTAATGTTCCTATTTGTTTAGCAGTTCTTTCCCCGGCTTTATGTCTTGTACCTGTTTCATTTGTTTTTATCTTACTGCTAGGAGTCAAAAGAACATTTGCATAGTTTATTCTTTTAACATCTTTAGAAAGAATTATCGCACCATCCATTTTTGTTAATTCAATAAGACGTTGAGGTGTGAATCTGCAGTTTACTCTGAAACCTCCATCAATTACTGGAAGAAGGTTTTCATTTTCTACAACAAGCAAGGCTCCTTTGCCTGTTTTTAAAGCTCCATCAAGAGCAGTTCTAAAATTTGTTCCAGGAGCTAATGTTCTTAAAACTGTGAAGAATTCTTCTTCTGATACGTGGTAGTTCTGTTGAGGGATTATTGTTCCTTGAACTTCCACTAATTCTTTTTTCACTCCTTCTTTTTCTTCTTTAAAATCTATTTTATTGTTCTCTTCTTCCATTCATCACCTTTTTTATATTTATTTATAGTGTTTGTTCTATAAATACTTATGTCTTGTATTTTTGATATTATAAATGTTTTCTTAGATGGTTTAGGATAGATTATCTTCTTCTCTTTTTTCAGCAATAATAAAACATTCTTCATTTGTTTTATCTCTATTTCTTACAAAAATAAGAACTTTCCCTTTTTCAAGATATATTTTTTTAACTCCTTCTTTTCCTATCAGAGTTTTTTCTTTTAGCATGTAAAAATCATTAAACTCTCTATCCTTCTCAAATTTCGCATCCTTATTTTTATAGAGATCTATAATTTTATAATATTCTTGTTTATTCTTGTTTATTCTTTTATTCTTTATTGCTCCTAAAATATTTAAAAAAGTCATAATACTATCTTTAGCTTTTTCTTCGCTTCTTTTATCACTGGTGAATCCACATTCAATACAAATACCAATTTTATTTTTTAGGTTCATATAATATTCTGTTGAGCCAGGTTCGAATTTATCCCAATTATACGTGATTATATCAAATGGAAGCTTTTTTGCTATTTCAAAACTATTCTTTTCACATATTATAAATGGAGTTGTTGAATGAGTATTGCTTGAATGTATATCTAGAAGAAAGTCTGTTTTTTCTAATATATTGATTATTTCTCTAGCAGTTTTTCCTTCAATTGTATTCTTTATTTCATCTATTTGATTTTTAAAAAAAGACCTATTTAAATTATATTCTATGAATCTTTTACCTTTATTTATAGCTTCTAGATTTGCGTATATAAATATAACTTTCCCTTTTTTTATTTCTATATTAGGTATTATTTCGTCAAATGCTTTTATTCCGCAAGTTTCGTTTCCATGAATTCCTGCAAGTATAGTAATTGTTTTTCCTGGTTCTTTACCCTCTTTTTCTATTACCTTTATATTACTCATGAATTATATTGCTTCTTTCTATCATTTTTTCTACACTTTCCTTATCAAAATACTTGAATTCCCATTTAAACCAAGTGCTTCCTCTTTCTGGATCTTTATATAGTTCTTCACCTTTTTCATCTGAAAATATTTTGCCTAGAATAGATAATACAAAAGGATTTATAGTTCTTGTTATAAATGTTTCATAACCTTGATTATATGCTTCTTTTAATCTAATAGCTGAAATAGCTGAACCATAACCATGGCCTTGAAATCTTTGTACAACACCTATTTCAGAACCATAAAAAACTTTCTCGATGTTTAAACCTTTGTTTCTAAGATTTTCGATTGCCGGCATAAAATCTACGGTAACTGTATGAGTGGGATGCATTTTATAACCCCAACTAAAACCTATCACTTTTTCTTTTTCAGATTCTTTTCTTTTCAAAATAAATCCTATAAAACCAGGCTCATTAACTGCTTCTTCAATTAATTTCTCATGATTTGCAAATGAAGGATAAAAAGAAATTAATCTTAAATCATCCCCGCATCCAACACATTTTTCTAAACCTTCTTTGTTTAATAAAATAATACTATTTTTTCTTCTACAATATTTATCTCTGCAATCATTTTCTATTGATTCTTTTCTCCTATCTTTATCAAATTTATCACATTCTGATTTGGTATATTGAGTCATACAATGCAGTGGGTCATTTTTTTCTTTCAAAGAATTCTCACAAATTAGATCTTCGTGCCAAGGGTGTCCCATAAAAACTTCTTTATAGATGGGAGCTAGTTCTTCCTTATTATTTTGATTTATTCTTTCTACTCTTGCTTCCAATTGTTGAGTCATTTTTATCTATTTTATCTATTTTATTTAGTATATAAATCTTATTTATGTGACCCTTTTTTAGTGATTACACGCAAAGTTTAAATATAGGTCTTATTCATATATTCATGCATAAACAAATAAGTCCTAATATAGAATTACATTTATTGTCTCCTAACACTCCAGATTTCTTTTCAAGAATTTCTTCTGCAAAGGGTATTTTTGTTGGTAGTGAAAATAGTATGATTGATGTTGATAAAATTGATGAATTTTATAAAGGAAAAGTTGGTCCTGAGAGTGTTGATCTGGATAAAATGACTGGTAATAGTCGAGTTTTATCTTTATTAGAAATAATGAAAGAAAATAAGAAAGCTGCTTTTTTCCCAGGGACTTTACTTAGAAATTATGGAGGATACTCTCTACCGGTTATGCCCATAATTGTTGATGGAAAGATAGTTAGAGAACAAGTTAAACAAGATGGAATATTTTATGATGATGAAGTTGAGCTTGGAAGGCATTTATTGGGTGATGATTTTGCCGAGAAAGTTAAAAGATCTTCTGGAGATTATTTTGATGAGCCTTTAAAGACGTTACAATCTACATTAATGAGAGAAGTCAAAGATAGAAGAGCTGCTTGTCTTTCCCCAATAAAAATTAAAGGTTATAATGTTTTACCAGTTATTTGTAGTGATCTTTCAGCTATGGCTAAAAATAATCATGGAAATAAGGTAGATTTAATTGTTCATTCTTGTACAAATTATTTTAAAAATAATGAAGAGAGAATTGAGCTTTATAATAAATATCTTGGAAAAATGGCTAAAAGAGATAACCTTGCTAATGAAGTATTAATTGCAACATCTGAACGGGGAGATTTTCTCGATGAATTTGCTTCCTTTAAGGGAATCTTTTCTTATTCTAGAAATAAATTGTCTGTTGTAAAACAAGAATGTTTTTAAATCATTATATTATTGCTTTTAGAGTGGTGGAGGAAAATATTTAATGTCAACACCAATATTTGAAGTTGCTAAAGGGCATAGGGATTCTTCTGGAAGAGAGGCAATTTTAAGAAATAAAGTGAGAGATACTTTAAGAGGGATTTTTGAGAGATATGGGTATAACCCTCTTGAAACTCCAATGATAGAAAATGCGGAGACTATTAGTTTTAAGGGAGGTGGAGAGATCAAGAAAGAAGTCTATCGGTTGAGTGATCAGGGCGGAAGGGATCTTGCTCTTAGATTTGATCAGACTTTACCTTTTGCTAGATTTCTTGCTACTAATCCAGATGTTAAATTTCCTTTTAAGAGATATGTTATGGGTCCAGTTTTTAGAGATGGGCCTACACAACCAGAACAAGGAAGATTTAGAAGTTTTACTCAATGTGATGTAGATGTGGCTGGTGTTAAAGGTATGGCTGCTGAAGCAGAATTGCTTGCTTTAGCTCAAGATTCTTTTGGTGCTTTAGGCTTGGGAGGAGTAGATGTTAAAATAAACAATAGAAAATTGCTTTATGGTGTTTTAGATTATGCAGGAGTTCCAGATAATGCCAAACTGAGAACTATAATTACGCTTGATAAAATGGATAAATTAGGCGTTGATGAAATGGTGGAAAATTTGGAAAGACTTACTTTAACTGATGAGGCGATGGGAATATCTAATGAGACTTTACGTGAATTAGATAGCTTAGCTAAAAAGAGTAGCTTTGTTGGTGCGGTTGAAAACTTAAGACATAAAATTGTTGCAGAAGTTGGGACTTTAGGTTACCACGAAGTAAATCAAATCGCAATAAATGATAGTGTCGATTATGATGATCGAATAAGGTTAGTCGGAGATTTTAAAACTAAAGGTGAGAGACTTTTAACAAGTGATTCAGTGGCTCGTTTAATGGAATTAGTAAAATCTGGAGGAAATAATGAAGAGACTTTTGCAAGATTGAAAGCAAATGTCACTTCTCCTAGAGGATTAGAAGGACTTAATGAAGTTAGACAACTTTTAGATTACTCTAAGGGTATGGGTTTTGATTTTATTTCTCTTGATCCAAGTTTGGCCAGAGGACTTGATTATTATACTGGAACGACTATTGAAGTTTTTTTAAAAGATAGAAGTACAGTTAAGTCTGCTATTTTAGGTGGAGGTAGATTTGATGATATGTTAGGAGATTATAGAGGTAGAGGAGAAGAAATTCCTGCAGTTGGATTCTCTTTTGGTTTGGAGAGACTAGTTATGATACTAGATAAGAATGCTGATTCTCCTTCCAATGTTACTCAATTATACCTTATTCCTATGAATACAACTGCACAATCTCTAAAAATTGCTCATCAGCTTAGACAAGAAGGTGTTAATGTTGATATAGATCTTGTTGGAGGTAGGAAATTAGGAAATGTTATTTCAAGCGTTAGTTCATTAGGTATACCCTATGTTGGAATTATTGGAGAAGATGAAGTAAGAGAGGGAGTATTAACTGTTAAAAATTTAAGGACTAGAGAACAGAATAAAGTTCCAATATCTGATGTTCCAAAATATTTATCTATGGGTCGACAGCTCAAAACATAATGTTGGAACCTAATTATCATTTAAGCAAGTCTCACTTTATCCTATTATCGAGTTTATTAAAGTCTGGAAGATTTTCTAAATCTATTTTAGAAGAATTTTTTCTTTCTTGTTTAAGTAACCCTATTCAGTGGATGAATTTAGATTGTACAAATGAAGAAGATTTAAATGGTAAATCTAGAAAAATAAAAACTGCTAGAAAAAAAGCTCAAATTAGTGGATTAATTTCATTAATTACTGACTTACCAAAATATGAAGAGATAATAGATGCATGTTCTGGAAATGGCTTTTTTACTGCTAAGCTTGCAGAAAGATTTCCCCAGACTTATGTAGTAGGATTAGATAATAATTCTGTATTGGTTAGAAAAACATCTTTGGCTTATTCCGGTTTTCCCAATTTATCTTTTCAAACTTTAAATTTGTTTAGTGCTAATTTAGACCTTGAAAGAAAATCTAGATTAATAACTTCCTTGCACGGTTGTGGTGGATTGATAGATAAAGCCATAGACTTGGCTATTTCTTCAGAAGCAGATTTTGTAGGAGTTCCTTGTTGTTATTCTAAGATTAAATTAAATTATCCTTCTCTTTCTTTGCCTAGAAGTAGGGCCTTGTCCGATAAGACTGAAGAATATAATGCATTTTTAAAACATGCTAGTGAGTCAGAGGGCTCAACTTCAAGAAGAACAACTAATATTGCTGCAGTATTGGGAGATGTTTTTAGAATTTTAGTTAATTTTGATAGATTATTTTATTTACAGCAAAATGGTTATAAAACTCATATTGTTCCAATTGCCGATAAATTTATTTTTTCTGAAGATGGCAAAAATCATATAAATACACCTCATAGATATGCCTTGGTAGGAGTCAGAAGAAAATGATTTATACTTCTAGAATTGTTGGAGTTGGAAATTATGAAGGAAAACCGTTAGTTACATTTACTCTCGCTAGTAAGAGTATACCTTTTAGAGAATTGAGAATTAATCATGAAAAAAGTAGAATCAATGTTTATTCTAAAAAAGGTTTTGAAAATCATCAAACAAATCAAGATCCAGAAGTTGATAATTATTCATGTATCAGAACGGGGGTTACAAAACTAGGAGAGAGATTTATGGTTACTTTCAATGGGCATATGTGTAAGAGAGTTACTTCAAATTTAGTAGATGGTATAAACCCCCTTACATCACTTGATTTAACTTTATTGGCTTTTAGAGGGGCTCCAAATGATGCTAGAATAGGAGGAATAAGTTTTTTTAATAAAGAAGGTAAAAACAGTTATTATTTAGGAGTTAATGATGTTGATAGGGGAGAGAAAAGAATTTGTTCATATCCCAATTTCCGCATTAAAGAATTAGAAAACCGCATTGCATATATTTATGATAGAGATACTAATTTTGAGAAAGTGTATGATCTAGTTATTCCTGGTTTATCTACTCAAGAATTGGCTAATAACATACATAATAATATTGTTGGACAAGAGATTAAATTTGGTTTGGCTACAGGGGTTGCTATTATGAATCAAGAAAAATTTGAGTTTGGAGTTTTCAATAATAATTTTGATGAAGAAACTATTAAAAGATGGTCTGCTTAAATTTCCTTAACTTTTGACAGATTTATTTTTCCCTTATACAAAGCCATACCCACTACAACTCCGTATACTCCAATCTTTTTTAAGTTAAATAAATCTTGTTCATTACTAATCCCGCCGGAGGCAATGATTGGACTTTTTATTTCTTTTATAATTTCTGGTAGATATTCTAAGTCCGGTCCTTTTAGTTGGCCTTCTTTATCAACACAAGTCATTAAAAAAGCAGAACAATAATCTTCCATATTTTTTGCTATTTGTATTGGGCTTAGAGAAGTAGACTCATCCCAACCATGTGTAAGCACCTTTCTATTTTTATAATCTAAAGAAACAATAATTTTTTCTTTACCTATTTTTTTGCATAATTCTTTAAGAAAATTTATATTATTTACTGCTGAAGTACCAACAATCACATAGTTAGCTCCATTTTTTATTAAAGACTCTGCTTTTTCAATTGTTCTTATACCTCCTCCTACTTCAACTTCACATTTTTTATTTTTTAGCAATCTTTCTATTATTTTAGTGTTATCTCCGAAGTTTTTTGCAGCATTTAAATCAATAATATGCAATCTTTTTATTCCAGAATTATAAAAATTTAATGCAACAGAGTCTATGTCATCTATGACAACTTGTTCTGAACCGAAAACACCTCCAACAAGCTGTACGCATTTTCCATCTTTAAGATCGATTGCAGGAATTGTTATCATTTTATTCAATAATTTTATTTATAGGATACTCGACTATTCCTGATGCCCCTGCCTCTTTTAATTTAGGGATTAATTTTCTTATTTCTTTTTTATCAACTATCGTTATAACATCGCACCATTTTTTATCACTTAATTCAGAGATTGTTGGATTTTGTAAAGCAGGTAATACTGCAAGTATTTTATTTAGATCTTCTTTTTTCACGTTCATCATTAAACCTGCTTTTGTTTCTGCAAGCAGAACTCCTTTAAGTAGCATGGCAAGCTCTTCTATCTTCTTTCTCTTCCAATCATTTTTAATGCTTTCTTTATTTGCTATCAATCTTGTTGTTGATTCTAAAATAGTGTCTACAATTCTTAAATTATTTGCTCTTAGAGAATTGCCTGTTTCTGTTACATCTACAATTGCATCAACTAGAAGAGGAGTCTTAATCTCTGTTGCACCCCATGAAAATTCTACTTTTGCTTTTACATTGTTCTTCTTTAAATAGTTTTGAGTTAGCTTTACTGTTTCTGTAGCTATTCTTTTTCCTTCTAAGTCTTTTACTGTTTTTATTGGTGAATCATTAGGTACTGCTAGAACCCATCTTACTGGACGAAGACCTTGTTTTGCATATATTAGTTCTGCAATTTCAACTATATCTGCTTCATTTTCTAAAATCCAATCTTTTCCAGTAATACCTGCATCTAAGACTCCATCTTCTACAAACATTGCAATTTCTTGTGCTCTAAGTAAAACACAAGATATTTCAGAATCATCTATAGAAGGAAAATATGAACGAGAATCTAGTTTTATATTGAAACCTGCTTTTTCTAATAGTTTAAATGTAGTTTCTTCCAAGCTACCTTTAGGTAAACCTAAAACTATCTTTCTTTCATCAATATTATTTTTTAGTCTTTCCATATTTTTCCTCCGGATTAAATAGCCTAGATCCAACTATTTTAAAGTTATCGTTTTCTAATTTTCTGTAAAAACATGATTTGTATCCTGTGTGGCAGGCTGCTTCACCTATTTGTTTTATTTTAAGCAAAACTGTATCTTCATCACAATCTATATAAATTTCTTTAACTTCTTGAATATTACCAGATTCTTCTCCTTTCATCCAAAGTTTGTTTCTTGTTCTGCTAAAGTAATGTGCTTTTTTTGTTTTAAGTGTTTTTTCCCAAGCTTCTTCATTCATAAAAGCAAGCATTAAAATCTCTGCTGTTTTGTAATCTTGAACTACAACTGGCAAAAGACCATTTAGTTTTTCAAAATTTGGTTTCATATAATTCTCCTGAAATTTATTTTTTTAAAGTTATTACTAAAATTGATGAATATAACCAGCAGATTTTACTGCCTTTGCTCCATACATTAAATGTGAATAATCCATATTATTTATTGTTTTCCTAAGGTTATAAATGTTTTTAATTTAATTATGCCCGTGCCGGCTGAAAGAATTTTCATGTCAAGATTCTCTAGAATCTTGAGCATCCAAAAAACAAGTGTTTCACACATTCTTTTTTTGATAAACTCAAATTCTTAGTGCCGTCACTTGCATAGAATTGCTTTGCAATTCTATATTATGCCCGTGCCGGGATTTGAACCCGGGTTTATGCCGTCCTCCATTGTCTCTAAAAAGAGATAATGGTAGATTCACGATATTTGTCCGAAGACGGACCGAAAGTATCATCTCGTCGACTTAACTTTCAATATTGTACCATGCTTTCTATCTTTTGAATTTCTAGCAATGCGAGAGGGCATCGTCCTTGACCACTAGACTACATGGGCTGATTGTCAAAAGAGAATAATAATAAGGTTTAAAAGTATTGTGCATTGAAATATTTATGCCTAGTGTAGAAACTTTAAGAAGATTGGTGGGTGGAATTACCAGAGGTTATGTAGATTTAGCTCAAAGTAATTTTGATAAAGGAGATTATGATTCTGTTCAAGATAGATGGCAAGGAGTGTTGTTGGCGAATCAGTATATTGCATTAAGGGATTTTATTGCAGGTGAGCTTCATTGTGGATCCAGTTTTTGTGCAGAAGTAGATGTTGCAACTGAACTTTTATCTAGAAATGATTTTGCTCGTGCTAAGAGTTTAGAAAAAAGAATACGTGCTTATGCTGCTCAGACTGGATTAGAATTTTCAGATGACTGTAAATAATTATTTTAGTTTCCTAGATACATGATTATGTAAATACCTAACGTGCTTGCTACAAATGTTATGATTGTTAATACTCTTTTATTTATTCTTTTTAATCCTGCCAACATGAATGTACTGAATTCATTTGGGATTGGAGAGGCTAAGATAAGTCCTATAAATGCATAAGCAAGATAAATTCTTATTCTATGAGGGATTTCTTTATCTATTATTTTTATAACTTCTTGAAAATCCTTTGTTCTTTCTAAGTCTTCTATTTCATCTTCAAATGAGAATTTGAAATAGTGGAACATGCCTAAAGTAGCTAGTGTACAACCTATTCCAGCTACCAAAGATGAAAAGAACATATTAGATATGCTAGCTGTTAGAAAGAAGCCCACTGCAAATGGAGTCGTAAAACCGAATGCAAATAATATTCCGGCTATGAATGTGCTAATGTAACCATAAGAACTTAGATTTAATAAGAATGATTCTACTTGGGGTTGTTGGAATATTACATATGCAAATATTATTGTGGCTAGAAGTAATATAAGCTTAGGATGATGGTGAAGTCTGAATAGTTTTTTCATTTTTCCTCTTTTTTATAGCATAATAGCCCCACCAGGATTCGAACCTGGGTCTCGAGCGCCAGAGGCTCGAATACTAGACCACTATACGATAGGGCTTTTAAGATATAAATCTTACTTATGCTTATTATTGGAAAATTCAAGGTCTTTTAAATATTTGGTTATATGATGCGATAGGTTTAAATGTATTTTATGATTTAATTGAATATGTTAAGGAGGACACATTTAGCTATAGGTATTGGTATTGCTCTTTATTTTTTGCCCCACGTAACTAATAAATTACTTTTTATTCCAATTGTTCTTATTGCTAGTCTACTTCCTGATGTTGATTCAATAACTTCATCTGCAGGGAGTTGGAGGTTCTTTAGGCCTATCCAGATGATGGTTAATCATAGAGGATTTTTTCATTCTTACACCTTTTGCATAATAGTTACCATTCTTCTTACTTTTTTATATCCTATATCTGCTTTGCCTTTCTTTTTAGGTTATAGCTTTCATTTACTTGCAGATAGTTTTACAGTCCAAGGAATAAAGCCTTTTCCACCATTTAAAGCTGAATCTAAAGGACCAATAAGGACTGGAAGCAAGGTAGAGCAAGGAATATTATTAACTTTCATTATGATTGATGTTGTTTTATTTATAAGAATTTTTGTTTAGATAGTTATGTATTCTATATTGGGATAATGTTTTTATATGCAGTTATATACTATATTTGATGAGGTGTAAAAAATGGTAGTTGGATGGATAGTATTAGCTGTTGTGGCTTTTCTTACATTTATTGTTTTGTTTAAATCTCAGAATTTGATGGGTTTTCTAGCCATAGTTAAAAATAATATATTTTATATCTTTCTCATAGGTGTTGTTCTTTTCTTTGCTTTTTCTCTTAATCATATTCATGAAAGATATGATGTTAATTTAAAGAGTTTTGAAGGAATAGTTCAGGCTGGGCAGATTTACTTTTATTGGTTTACTTCTATCTTTAATAATGCGGCTGATGTTAGTGGTTATGCTATTAAACAAGATTGGTGGTTAGATAGCGTGAATGCTACAAAGATAAAATGAAGATTACAATTCTTGTGGTTAAAATGTTTTTTGTCGCTGCTCTTTTTATAATAAGTAATCAAAATTTATATATGTCTGATGTAAATGATAGAGGAACTTTCTATGATTATTATACTAATTGGATTGATACTCTTTTTCATCAGGCTTTTGTTATAAGTGGTTATGTAGTAAAGTTTGAATGGCTCCCAAGTAATAATGGAACAATTAATAGTGTTTTAACAAGTGGAAATGCAAGTTTAAGTGAAGGGTAGATTATTCTTACAGGGCAGATATTAAATTAAGAGATATGTTATCTGTAATACGATATCAATATTATATAATCATTTTTTGAGTCTTTCTTTTATTTTTATTGTTTAAGTTCTTTGAATTTTTAGTAAGAGGAATGTTTTTATACGCTTTTTTGTAAACACAAATGTGCCTCAGTAGCGCAGCGGTAGCGCACGACATTGGTAATGTCGGGGTCCCGGGTTCAAATCCCGGCTGAGGCTTCGTTAAATCTTTAAAGCTTATTTTCTAAAGATTGATATGGAACTTAAGGAATTAAAAAATTTGTATTCTGGTTATGAGAAGAAGTATAAGCTTCCTGGTTTTGATAAACTGAATGAGCAATTTGAGATTGAGAAGATAGATAGAGAAAGTGGAATATTGATGAGAGTTATTAGAAAGATAATGATGGATAAAGTTGTTAATTCCCTTGCTTTTCTTGATATGATTGCTAATCCTATGAATGCTCCTAGAATTTATCTTTCTTTTATTAAATCAATAAGTGAAAAAGATAAAGAAGTTATGGAAAAATTATATGATACTTTTGGTAATTTAAGCTTATCCTGCCTTGCTCTTGAGCTTGATTATAGCGAGAAGAAAGAAGCTGAAATGGTAAAGAGCATTTATGAGCAATGGGAAAAAGCAAGACCAGAATTTTCTGATTTATTGAAGAGAGTGCATAAACCTTTGAAGAATGATGTTAAGAAAGAGAAGAGTTATTTCGGTTAGAAATTAGAACCTAGGTTTTAAGACTCCTCTAGAAATTTACTTAACCAATTCAATTATCTTATCTAGGTTAATTTCTAGTACTGCAACTGGCATTTTCATATTGAATAGAATAAGAGTTTCTGGATGTATTTCTCCTATTGTGCCTATTTGTGTGTTATTTATTATTATTTGGGCTAAACGACCTGGAATGAATTCATGTTTATCTTTTTCTTTTAATTCATATTTTAAATCTAGAGTTCTTGTTAAGTAATCAAGAATCTTCTTTATTTCTGTGAAGTTTCCAGGGCTTACAGCTATTGTTAGATTTGATTCTTCGTTTATCTGAGTTTCAGACTCTTTGTCTAAGTGGTGTGAGAAAATAGTACCAATTTCAAATATCTTTTGAGGATATTCATGATCTTTGTTTTCCGATAATATTCTAAGTGCTGATATTAATAGATTAGGTCTAAGAACTTTATATTCTGTTTTTGCATTTTCTAATTCAACCATTTGATGTATTTTCATATTTTTTGCTTCTTCAGGCCTTATTAGATGATATGATGAGATTTCAATTAGTCCAAGCCCAGCAAGAATTTCAGATACTTTCCTTTGAAGTATGCTTTTGTCTGATTCTTGACCAGTTGTTGCTACTTTAGGAATTTCAGGAACGAGATTATTGTATCCATAAGCAATTGCTATATCTTCAATTATATCTACTTCATGTAATATGTCTGTTCTCCAAGCTGGAATGTAGGCAGTTTTATTTTCATAGTCGTATCCCATTTTAGGAAGAAGCTTTTGGAGATCTTTTTCTTTTAAGTTTAATCCTAGAATCTTATTTGTATTTTCCAAAGAGATCTTCATTTTTTCAGGTTTCAAATCAGGTGTGATAATTTTGTTAGATTTTGAATATTCACATATCATTGAATAAATAGTTCCAGAACATTCTGCTAAGGTTGTAGTTATTATGTTGAGAACTTTATTTAAGACTCTTAAATCAAATCCGGAGCATTCAATAAAAACTTCATTTGTATCTAAAGTTATCTTCCCAGTATCATTGCTGTTTATTATGGGAGGCATGGAAAGTATTTTATTCTTTGAATCTACGAATACTGGAAATAGCTTTTCTTTTTCTAGAAGATGTGCATATTTTCTCCCTGTTGGATGTTGTTGAAGAATTTGAAGACCATTTAATTCTCTCTGTGAATCTAATGGAGTAAACCAGATATCTTTTGGTGGCCTTGCAATATAATTTATAGGCAAAGATATTTTTTCTAATGGGTAAATTCCTATTGCTAGTTTCTTTCTGTTTCTTCCTATTGTTGTATGGAGCTTTTCTTGTAAGTCTATAAGTTCTCTTATTTTTTCTTCATCCAGTTTAATGTTTTTTACAATTGCGCATACTGTAAATGGTCTTACTTGTTTTACTGAAGAATCAATTATAACTTTATAATTAGCTTCTGGTTTTTTGACAGGATATTTTTTTAGGCCAGTTTCTTTACCTAGGAAAGAAGAAAGAGCTCTTCCAAAGCCTTGTGCAGATAGTAAGTCCGGTCTATTTGGAAGTATTTCTAATGTTAACCATTCATCAGAATTATTTTCAACTGTTGTGCCAAGAAGATTTATCTTTTCAATAATCTCCGGAGTAAGTTTTACATATCTTTCAATTTCAGATTTTTTGAATGTTATGCCTGCCATTTTATTTTACTAACACCTTTTTGTCCCTTAAAATTTTAATATCGTTTTTGTATACTTCTCTTAAGTCTGAGATTTCATTCATTAACATCATTATTCTATCAAATCCAGGCCCCCAGGCGAGTATTGGAACGTTTTTTCCAAGAAGAGGGTAAACTACTTCAGGTCTGAACATTCCTGCTCCTCCGATTTCAAGCCAGATCTTCTTTTCTGGATGGAAAGCGTCAATTTCTACTGATGGTTCAGTGTATGGGAAGAAACTTGGTCTGAATCTTATCTTTTCAAAACCCATCTTTTTATAGAATTCTTGTAAGTAGCCAAGAAGATGTCTAAAATTCGCATTTTCATCGATTACTATACCTTCGCTTTGATTGAATTCAAATCCATGGCTCCAATCTACAGTTTCATTTCTAAAGCATTTTCCTATTGCGAAATATTTTGCAGGAAGTTTTTCATTTCTTAATTTTACAAGAGTTTTTGCCGAAAGACAGGTTGTATGTGTTCTTAACAAAACTGATTTTGCATTTTCAGGATTCCAAGAATATTGCCAACCTTTGCTTCCTGAAACTCCTGTTTCATGAGCTTTTTTAATTGAAGAAATTATTTCTTTTTCAGGTAATTGACCTTTTACATCTTTTATGAAAAATGTATCTTGCATTTCTCTTACTGGATGATCCTGCGGAGTAAATAGTGCGTCAAAATTCCAGAAGGAAGTGGTTATCATGTCTCCAGACATTTCTTTGAATCCGAGTTCAAGCCAGATTTTCTTTCCTTGTTCTATTGAGTAATTTACAAAATGCTTTTTCCCGCCGTAAATTTTAGGAACTTGGGCGTTTAAGTCGTATTTTCTGAATTTCTTATTCTTAGACCAATTTTTTATAACCTCAGATGTTACTTCTTCTATTAAATCAGATTTAATTTCTTTTCCAGCTATCTTTTTTCCTAATTCAGTTAATTCAAAAGAAATAATGTTTTTTTCTTTTATTTCTACTATCTCTTTTCTTTTCTTTAAATTTTCAAGTGCATGTAATAGTTCTGGAGGGAGAGTTTCTTTTTCTGTTGGAAGGAGATCTATTAATTGTTCTTCCAAAAATTTCTTTGTTAATTCTGCTTTGCTTGCCGATAGAGATATTTTCCCATTTGTTAATGAAATCATTGCTTTGTTCTTTAAAACTCCTAAAGATACTTTGAATTCATTTTCCGAGAGTTTTGATAGTTTTTTTGCTTCTTCTAGATGAATATGGTTATTTGTTTCTAAAACTAAAAGTAGGCTTCTTTCAGGTAGATGGTTTTTTTTGTAGTAGATTCCATTTGTTCCAAGATCTATTAAATTGATTTTTAAAGAGGTTATTTTTAGTATCTCTTTAGCTTCAAGGAATTTTAGTGCTCTTTGAATTGATACTTCATCTAATTCAGATTTCTCATTTATCTTCTCAATTGAATGGTTTAGAAAAGGAACTATCTTTATTTCAAGAGGCGAGAGTTTTTCTATTATGTCTTGTAAATTAGAATCTTCTATTTTAGCCATTATATATATTAGAGAAAAGGGGTTAAAAAGTTAGTGCTTTTGAGGCTTGTTCTGTTGAAGCTCCAAGAGAGAGAAGAAATGCTAAAGAATCTGCCTTATCTTTAGCACCTTTAATGGCTAGTTGAACGTGGTATTTTCTACACAACTTTATATTTTGGATTATTTTCTCTAAATTAATTGCTTTTCTCTTTTTTTCTAAGTTTCTTATATTTTCAAGGTCAATTCCAATTTTTATCCCTTTTTTCTCGGCTATTCTACATAAGACGTGATTTAATCCAGAATCTATACTTCTTATTGTTGTTGGAGAGGTATTGCTTTCAGGAGAGAGAAGAATGTCAAATTCTGCCTTTTCAAGCATCTTTCTATTGAATTCTTTATCTTGAGCCAGAACTATCTTTGGCTTTTCTTCTTTTCTTAACAAGTCTTTTGCCTTTGAGAAATTTGAAGTATTTATCATTGTTAATTAGATATAGTTGTTCCTGTGAACTTTTTACTCTTTAGTATATTCTCTAGATTGATTAATTTTTGGCCGATTATATATGTGGTGATTTTATGTTTTCTTATTATTGTTGATGCATTTTGATCTAATACAAAGTGCTGACCTGAATGATATGGGATTTTAAGAGCTCGTTTTTCAAAATCCTTCCAATTTTCATATGGTATGAACTTGGCTTTTTTATTTGTTAACGGATTTGAGGAGTACAGGCCTCGAGTATTAGTCATATTTATGAAATCAGTCTTTAGAAAATGTGCAAGTTTTGCTGCTGTGCAGTCTGAAGTGGAATTTGGAACATATCTTAACGCTCCACAGAAAACTACCTTATTTTTTTCTAATTCTTCTTTTACTTCTTTCATATCTCTTGGAAGATGCGAATTAGCCTCCTTACCAAAGAATTGGGTCATAAATAAAGCATTCATTCTAGTTGCACGGATTCCAGCTTGAGAAATTTCATATTTTGTTTTATGCTCTTTTGTTAATGAAGAAATATATTTTCTAGCTATCTCTCCACCACCACATACAACTACAAATCTATGAGTTCTAGAAAACTTATTTAGTGTTGATTTGAATTTATGTAGGAAAGAATAATTGATTTTATCAGGTATAATCAGGGAACCTCCAAGTGATATCACCGTTATTTTCATATATACTATTATAACTTTAAGTTTATAAATCTGATTCGCATATCTATATTATGAATGAAGTTACATTAAAGAGGTTATTTCTATTACTTGCTTTTTGTGTTATTTTAACTTCAAGTGTTGATGCTAAACTTACACTTTCTGATGATTTATTTAGTTATTATAATCTAGGAGATAACATTAAAGGAAGTGTAAAGATAGAGAATATTGTTGATGGATATTATATCTTGGGTGCTTCACTTTCTTGTGGAAGTTTCGAGATAGATTTTCTTAGATCTGCAAGGGATTTAGATAGCTTAAAGCCGGTTGATGTAGTTTTTCCAGATATTCCTATAAATAAGAAAATGATAGGTGCGTGCAGTATAAAATTCTCTATAGAGGATTTTGAAGGCAAGGTTATAGAAAGTCTTGAAAGTAAGCCTTTTGTTGTAAGTGATAGAATCGATTTAAATTTTTCAACTGATAAAACTAGTTATTTACCTGGAGAGGTTATTGTAGTTTCTGGAAATATCAATAAGACTGGGGAGTATAACTTGAGTTTATTTCTTGATGGTGAAAAAATAGTTGATAAAAGTCTTTTGGGGAAGAATTTCTTGGAGAAAATAACTATTGATTCCAATTTTAAAGGAGAAATGAGCGTTAGAGTTTATTTAATTGATAATTATCTTAATTTTGCAGATGAGCAAATTGAAATTTCAGTAATTTCAGTTCCTAAAAAAATTGAAGTTTTAGTTTTCAATAGTTCAATTTTGCCTGGAGAAACTATTTCATTTAAGGGAATAATATATGATCAGGCAGGAGAGTCTTTAGAAGGAAATATCATTGGCGGCGTGACTGGACCAGATAATTCTCTTCTTGAAGAATTTAATATAACTTCCGGAAGTTCTTATTCTTTTTTGACTAAAAGCATTTCACCTCCTGGAAAATATACTGTTGAAATGAAAAATAAAGATTTGAAAAGTTTTGTTAATTTCGTTGTTAAAGAAGTTAGGGAGATTGAAGTCAGTTTTGAAGGAAATATTATCTCTTTTAAAAATATAGGAAATACTCTTTACAATCAGAGAGGATTAGTTGATGCTAGTGTTGGAGATTTAGTTTATAAGGTTCCTTTAACCTTCGACTTAGAAGTTGGTAAGTCAGTAGAATTTGATTTATCTAAGGAATTATCTCAAGATTCATACAACTTATCAATTATAGGTAATGGGAAAAACTATTCTTTTGAAAATAAATTAATCGAAGATAAAAGAGAAATAGGCAAAAAAGTCTCTCAGAGTGTAAGTAGAATACTTGGAAATACTATAATTGATACAACTAGCCAGAAGAACTTTGTATTTGTTATTTTACTAGGGATTGTCTTTTTGGCAGGATGTGTTTATTTTGTAAATAATAAAATAAAACTTAAGACAATACATAATTATGAGGATAAAATGGTTGTAAAAGAGAAACATATTGGAGAACTGAGTAAAAATCTCGATGTTGAGAAAGAAAAATCTGCAGGATTGGCTAAACTGTTTGGACAGTATGTAGATACGGATGTTCTTGAACAACAAGAAAAAATAAGGAAGATTGGTACTGAAAAGAAAGAAATTACTGTAATGTTCACAGATATAAGAGGTTTTTCAGCAATGTTTTCAAGATTAGATGATGTAAAGATAACAGAATTTCTTAATCCTTATTTTAAAAAGAGTCATGAGATAATAAATAGATCTGGAGGAATGGTCAATAAATTTATTGGTGACTCAGTAATGGCTTTGTTTAATGCTATAAAGCCTAGACAAGATCATATTATTTGTGCTGTAAAATCAGCAATAGAAATTCAGAGAGAAGTTCAAAGATTTAATTCCGAATTAAGAAGAAACAACTTAGATTCTCTAAAAGTTGGAATAGGAATAGATTCAGGGAGCGCGGCAGTAGGTAATTTAGGAGGAGAAGAGAAAGTAGAATATACTGCTATTGGAGTACCTGTTAATATTGCTGCCAGATTACAATCTATAGCTCAGGGTGGTCAGATTCTTGTAAAGAAAGATGTTTATGAAAAGATAAAAGATAAAGTTGAAGCTGAATATATTGGAAAGAAGCAATTTAAAAATATTTCTGGCGAATTCGATGTTTATAATATCAAAAGTCTGAAGAATAGATAGATATTTTATTTTAAGATATTATAAATAAAATATTCGTTATCTTGAATATGATATTAATATTGTTGTATAAGCTAATGAATTTTTATGATGATGATTCATGTTTTGCTGTAGGTTTTATCTTTATTTTTATCTTTTTTCTATGAGATTTTCATTTGAAAATCTCCCCATTTTCTTTACTCCAGAAAAGTAAATCCAATTCATCTGCTGGAATGTTTAAAGAGAGAGCATATCTAAGAAATTTATTTTCTATTTCAAAGTAATCTTTCTTTGATTTTATTTTATCTTCAGATATTATATTGGCTTTTTTTAGGTTTCTCAATATATGTCTATCAAGAATAGCTATTTGATTGTCTGAATGCCCTATATTTCTTAGAAAATGTCCCGCTTCTTTCAAACCTATCCCATATACATTTTCTGCTATCCAATTTCTTATCTCTTTTTTATTTTTGTTGTTTAACTTTGGTTTAATTTCTTCCCAGGCTTTTTCAGATTCTAATACATATCTAGTTTTATTATTGTGGAATCTTGTCCTTTTAATCAGTATTTCTTTAATATTTTTACTTGTTTTATCTTTTATTTTCTTTATTTCCTGAACTGCTTCCCAGCATTTTTGTGCTTTGCTTTGAGGAGTAAGCATGCAAAAAATTAATTCATAGTATTTATCCTCTTCTTTCAGTTTTTTAAAATCGGAAAGACGCGATTTTATCTCTATTTTCTTGCTCAAATATGCTTTTTTTAGTTCATTTTCCATGTTTAATTGCCGTTGGTATTTTTATTTTACAGACCATTATATTTATATATTATATTGTGCGCATATAAATAAGAGGTTATAATGCAAAGAGGTCATAATAGTAGTAAAAAAAAGGTTATTGTTTGTTTTGTTATTGTATTAGTGTTGATATTAGGTTACTTTCTAGTTGATGAAGTAACGAAAAAACCTGTTTGCGTTTCAAGAACTGTTTCTGGAGATTCTGAAAAAATAGTTACTTTGAATGTGGAAGTTTCAATGTTCAACAAACCTAATTCATTTATAATCGAAGAAAGAGTTTCAGAAGGAGCAATTTTAGTTTCTTCTCAACCTAAAGAATTATTTTATGAAAATGGAAGAATTTCCTGGATGTTTTGGGATGGTGGATTAAAAATTAAAAATACTAAAATAATTTATAAATTATCTAATTCTGTTGGTGATGTTCAGGGCAGGTTAGTTGTTGCCGTTGATAAAAATGATCCTAGTAAAGGATATACTGATTTGATAATAGCTAATGGGAGGGTTTGTATTTAATGAATAAAAATATATTTATTTTTGTTGTTCTTTTGTCTTTGTTAATGATTTCTGGTTTTGCCGTTGCTATTTCAGGAAAAATAGATCCAAATACTAAGTTTTTTGATTTTGATAAGAATGCAGATAATGTTTTTGATGAGAATGATATGGATTATTGGATTGGTGGATATAAGTATCAAGTTCTTAATCCTAAAAATATTCTTTATTTAGTTGATAAGATTCCTAGTGATGGAATATATCCTTGTGATGAGAAAGATATTAAATCATGTTTGAATATGCCTCTATATACTACTGACAAAGATGTTGCTGAAGCAAGAAGTTTATTTATTTTAGATGCGTTCAGCACTACTGCTCCATTGAGAGTTTTTTCTCCAGATTCTTCTAGCAGAGTTGTTCCTTCTCAGAAAGATTCTTCTTTAACTGGAAGTGTTGTTAGTAATATTGTAACTCAAATTGATACTGAAAAACCTTCAACTTTTTCAGATAGTGTAGTTAAAGGTAATCTAAGAGGTATAACTGGAAGTTTTAGTTTACCTAGTAATCCAGGTTATAATCCTAGACCTCCAAAACCTGAAGTTGGCGACGGTAATTGTGATGAGGGAGAACCTGCTTCTTCTAGCGATTGTGCACCAACATTACCTCCCGAAATTTTAGATGTTTTATGTGAAGATGTTGTTTGTCCCGCATCTTATTTTCCTAGTGGTTCTAATATATATTGTACTAGCATTCCAACTGTAGGTGGATGTTGCACAGGTTATAGTTGTTATATCTCTGATCCACGCTTAGATGATGAGGCTATTGACGATGAAATTACTGATGATGAAATTCCAGATGATTTTCCTGAAGTTACTATTGATGAAATTGTAGATGTTGCTTGCGATACTGGAATTGGTGCAGAGATTACGACTGAAGATGATGGAAATAATGATGGAGATTCTTCTCAAGTTATGCCTTCTCAAGGTATACCTGATTTAATGCAAGGTGCTCCAAGTTCTGTTGGAACAGACTCTTTAAGCTCTCCAGAAGTTATGCCTAGTCAAGGAGCTCCTTCAAGTAATTCTAATACTCTTCAAAATAAATTAGCCAACGCAGTTCAAGCAAGACAAGATTTCCTAGATAATGCTAATGCTCAAGGTCTTAATCCGGCTTATATTGATAGCGCAGATAAAGGTATGTTAAATGCAATTGATAAAATACAGCAGGCTATTATCCAACAAGGGGTAACTGGAAGTGCAGTTGAAGGAATAACTGGTAATAGTGTTAATAATATTGGAATAACGGGGAATGCTATTGTTGGAATATGTGGTGATAAAAAATGTACAACTGCTTCTGGAGAGAATCCTACTAATTGTCCTAAAGATTGTGGACAAGTTATGGCTGGTGGAACTGGAGTTCCTTCATTTAGAGCGGGAAGCGATTATGAAGGGTGGTGTGGAAATGGAGTAATTGATTTTGGAGAACAATGCGATGTTAATATTCCTGGTGGATTAATGAATGGCGATGTTTGTACTCCTAGCGCAGGTCAGTCTTATTGTACTTATTGTAGCAGTTCATGTAAAATGGTTATTGTAGGAAATTGCGGTGATGGTTTATGTAAACCTAATTTTGGTGAAAATGCTCAAAACTGTGCGGTAGATTGTAAATATGCAACTCCAGAAGATAGTGGAGAAGATTCAGGTTCTTCAGAAGGTTCTTCAGAAGGTACTGAAGATGGTGGGGAAGAAGTTTCTAACGACGGTACAGGCGCTCCAGAGTCAATTAACGAAGAATATGTTTTAGATATAGACCCAAATAAAGAAAATGAAGAATGTGATGGAGTTGGTGATGATGACATAAAGATTGAAGATCCTGTTGAATGTAATGCAATTTCTTGTGCGATGCCTCCTTTGGAATATGTTTTACAATTTACTAATTCTAGTTGTGATATGGCTCCACTTGAATTAGATGGTGATGGATGTCCTAGTTGTGGTGGTTTAATTTGTGAAGATGGAACGGTAATTCCTCCTACTGTTGTGCCCCCTATTTGTACAACTTTAATACAATGTCAACCTGCTTATGAAGAGTGTTCATATCCTTCCCAAGCTTATGATGCTGATGGATGTATGGTTGGATGTGGTCCAATGGTTTGTTTGAATGGAACTGTAATTAATGAAACTTTAATTATTTCTTATCAATGGCAATTAATTGATATTGCTGGTGCTTCTCCAACTGCAAGTATAAATCCAAATGTTGGATCATCTTATGGATTAGGTGCGACTGCAGTTATAAATCTTGAAGGAATGTTTGCTCAGGGTAATTTTCAGCAGCCTAGTTCATCTTCTGTAACTGGAAGTGCTGTGAATAATATTGGAATAACTGGAAATGCTGTTGGTGATGGTTGTCTTGCTGCAGGATGTACTTGGGGATCGAATGTTCCATATGGTCAACCTGGTTGGAACACCGCAGGTATATGTAATTGTCCTTCTGGAATAATTTATCCTCCACCGCCATTATGTATACGTTTTGATTATTCTGCTTGGAGTGCGTGTGTAAATGGTCAACAGACAAGAACTATTAGAGATAGCACTCCTGGAGTATGCACTGGTGGAAGCCCTATTTTAACACAAAGCTGTAATGTTGTTCCACCGATAACACCTCCCCCAACAACTGCAACTTGTGGAAATGGTGCTTGCGACGCTGGTGAAGCTGGGTCATGTACACCTGGAACTACTGGTGTTTGTACTGTTGGAACATGTCCTGCAGATTGTCCTGCTCCTCCTACAACTACTCCTGGGTCTTGTCCTGTCGCACCAAATTGTCCTATTGCTCCGACTGGATGTAGTTATCCTAATCCAACTAGAGATGCAAATAATTGCATAACTGGATGTGGAAGTCAAGTTTGTACTCCTCCTGCTCCTGTTTGTGGAGATAATTCTTGTGATGCTGGAGAAGATGCAACTAATTGTGCAAGTGATTGTAGTGGAAATATTTGTGTGTCTGGAAATATTGTTATAAAATTACCTTCAACTGCTGTTGATGGACAGACTATTACTTATACAGATCCTAATGGAGTCACAATTACTTTTATTGCTAGAGTTGTTGCTACAACTGTTACAACAACTACACCTCCACCAACAACTACACCTCCACCAACAACTACACCTCCACC
>ERZ1292625.1036-Hain-H41-01um-R1-1036-length-36588-cov-6_pt1 | contig 36588 bp, 34 predicted proteins | sample MGYA00564400_ERZ1292625 | MGnify/ENA primary metagenome ERZ1292625 (study PRJEB36523, sample SAMEA6512639) | groundwater metagenome | collected 2019-01-08 | study: AquaDiva: Metagenomics assemblies of 32 groundwater samples
AAAAAACCCCACATCGTGGCAGCGAGGGGGCAAAAACCACCCGCCGCGAGGGGGCAAAAACCACCCGCCGCGAGGGGGCAAAAACCACCCGTAATATAGTAATGGTAAAATACCATACAGTAAAAGGGGAGGAGGGGGAGCGAAAATTCGCTCCCCGACCCCCCTCTTCAAACAATTCTTCTCTTTTTGGGAATAATGATAAAGTAGGATTAATCCGTCATGCAAAGCAAGAAGCACCCAAAATTCCAGAGATATGTATTAAATGGTCTAAACAACTCCGTCATATTCTTCACAAGCAAAGGCCAATAGTTCCAATAAGTAGATCAACCAAATGGCCATTAGAATTTAAGAAGTTAAGAAATCAGCTAAAGGAAGACCGTCAAAGAGATGAAAGGATAGGAAATCTGCTTAATTGGTATGATAAGTATATAAACTGCCAAAAGGAACTACGTTTACCGGCTAATATCTCTGGTGCCAAACAGTTTTGCCAGCTTTTCGCATGGATAGAAGAGAGAAAGACCAAAAGTGATGAAAATGAGAAGGTTGTTGAAGAAATCAAAAATAGGCCAAAACCGCCGGAAATATGTTTCCGCTGGGCTAGGGACTTGGCGGAAGCATTTGCCAGTTATCCTCTGGACGAAGCCAGTGAAGAAGAGCAGGCTTATGAGTTCGTGAAATTAAGACAACGAGTGGTAAAGGATGAGGAAACCCCAGATGAACGGATAGGCAACACACTCTATTTTTATAAGCGCAATATTGATCATGCAAGCCGGTATGGTTTTCCAGATGATGTAAAAACGGCTAAACAATTTTGCAAGCTCTTTGATTGGATCGAGAAGAAGAAGCGGAAAGTCGATCCACCAGTAATTGGTTGGTAGAAGAAAGGACGTAGGCAAAAATGAAAAATGTGACTTTTAGTGACTTACTAGACAATAAAAGATTAGCTGATTATCTAGGATTACAGGACATGGATGAATCTCAATTTACAGCGTGGTTAGAGGATTATCGCTCTAATTTATTTCTAGATTGGAAGAAATCTAAGGAGAATAAATACAGGCCGAAAAGTTTTAAACAAGTTAGAAATGAGTGGGTGAGAGGTTTAATTAGAGAAAAAGCTAGAGCAAAAAAAGAAACTGAAAAGGTAGAAGAAATTGGAGAGTCAATGAAGCTTAAAGGATTGCTCTCAATCTACCAGGACACGGTGAAAGCCTAGATGAACTTAGTAGAGGTAACATGTCCCCAATTCCAGCAACCGTTTCTCTTGAACTGGCATTTCTGCCAGGACATTTGAGCAAGGAAGCATATCGAAAGGAGGTCAAACAGATCATCCGCAAGTGGCTGATTAAATCCCATCTCAGGAGGGATGAGCGAGCAAGTTTGTTTGAAGAATATGACGAAGAGATTAACAGGATAATTAAGGAAGTTGTTTTGGAGAACTGAACTCTGGGAAGAAATGATAGCCAACAGCCTGTTGTAGAGTCCTCTAAAATCGCATAAAACGCATTTTAAGCCACTTTTAGCACAAGTCGAAGAATTTATATGGAAAGTGGGTTTGGATTGGTCTAATAGCATCCTAGTGTATTCTAGACATGCCAAAACAGAAATGATAACCATGCTCATAGTGTTCAGTTGAATACGTTATGGAGGAGATTTCAACATGAGGATTGAAAAGCGGGATGGTTCCCGCGAGCGCCAAACGGTAACAGCTATGATTTTAAGCCCGATTGTATTAGGTAAAATTTCATCACGATGGGAAAACAACATTTTTGTTTCACGTTGGGCCAACATCGTTGGAAAACTATGTGTCGACTACTACGCGAAATATGGAGCAGCTCCCAGAGGGCAGATTGAAAACCTGTTTATGGAGTGGGGAGAGCATAGTAAAGACAAAACAACGATAGAGATGGTGGAAAAATATCTTGGCTCTTTGTCAAGTGAATATGAAAATAAAGCGGAAGAGATAAATCCTAGTAGATCGTTGGATGTCGCCAATGATCTATTTAATCAGATAAGAATAAAGCGCTTAATAGAACATTTGGAAGATGAATTAAGCGCAGGCCAAATTGCCAAAGCAATAGAACATGTAGAAGGGTTTACTAAGGCTGATGTCGATGAAGAGGCCAAGATAGATTTATTACAAGAGCAAGAAGAAATAGCTATCTCCTTTGCTCAAAATGATTCAGATTGTTTAATAGAATTTCCTGATGACCTGGGACACTTCTTCGGAAAACACCTTGAAAGAGATGGATTTATAGCATTTGAAGGCCCTGAAAAGTCTGCAAAAACCTTTTGGCTTTTGGAGCTAGCCTGGCGAGCTATGTTGCAAAGGCATCGAGTAGCTTTTTTTGAAGTAGGTGATTTGTCTAAAAGGCAATTAAAATTAAGACTTTTAGTTCGGGCTGCAAAACATCCTTTCTATTCTAACGGATATGGTTGGCCTTATACTCTTAAATATCCTATAGCGATAAGTTATGATTCAAAAAGAAGTGAAAGTGCAGTAGTCACTTATAAAAAGAAGACTTATGAAAAGCCACTTAATCAAGTAGAAGCTTTAGAGGCTTGTACTAAGATTATGAAGGAGAAAATCCGTTCTAAGCGCTCTTATCTAAGATTGTCTGTCCATCCCAATTCAAGTATAAATGTCTTAGGAATTAGGTCAATATTAGACCAGTGGAGAAAACAGGATAACTTTTTACCTGAAGTAGTCTGTATTGACTACTCAGATATCTTAGCTCCTCCGTCAGGAAAAATGGATTTTAGAGATCAAATAAACACTACTTGGAAACAGCTAAGGGGTTTAAGTCAGGATTTACATTGCTTAGTATTGACAGCTACACAAGCTGATGCAGATGCTTATAGCCGCAAACTCTTAGACCGATCTAATTTTTCTGAAGACAAGAGAAAACTATCACATGTTACAGGATTAGTTGGCATAAATGTCACAGCGGAAGAAAAAGAAAGGGGGATTATGCGCTTGAACTGGATTGTATTACGGGAAGGAGAGTTTAGCTCAAGAAAGTGTGTGCATGTAGCAGGATGCTTAGCATTAGCTAATCCAGCTGTGTGCAGTTGTTTCTAACAACTCAACCAAGGCATCGGTGATAACCATAGCTGTCATGTGTAATTTACTAGAAAGAGAGTTTATTAACAAACCAGCTTAGTAATAATAAAGAAAAGGAGATTATCTGTGAACAACCAGGAAATTATGAACAAACTGATTTGGCAACATGGAAATAACCTTCCAAATTGGGCAAATTACAATAAAATTCTCATGGAAGAAGGACTTAATTCAGAAGATGTTACAGAAGAAATGATTATAGAAGCTAAGCACCAGTCCTCCATTCACTTGGAAAGGGAGTTTATTAACGAGCCAGAAAAACCAGAAACCGATGTGGAATTTGGATTTGTTCCATTAACCTACAGCAATGAAGGAAATGTTATGCAAGTACAGAAAGAAGCAGCAATCGATCTCTTGGTGGCATTAGGAAAAGTTAAAGCTAAGAACTGGTCGCCACGTAGAATTACAACCAAACTAAATAACCTTGCCAAAACTTTAGATGGAGCTAAAGAGCCGGAAGGTAAAGATTTAACTCTGTTACGGCAGATTTCGAAGTCTCTCCAGAATGGAGAAAGTATTGAAGTTGTTGAACAAGCGAAAGTTGAGGAAGTGGAAAGTAAGAATGATGAGGTTAAAGTGAGTAGTAGGAAGATAAGGAAGAAACGTTCTTTTAGGACTATTCCCAAAGGAAGACTAAGCGATGCTGGAATCCAAATGAGTGTTGCCGACTTAGCAAGATTTATTTCCTCGCTTAAGTCAGTCTTGGACCACAGTTTTGATAACCCAAAACAATGAAAAGTGATGATGCCAATTGGGATAACCAACTGTTGAAAATAGTTTTATCCAAAACATGAATGATAACCACGGTGATTCTGTTTCTTTTTTTGCTCTAGCTTGTACAGCTGAACTTATTTAGAATTAATGGAATGGCCCAAAAACAATGAAAAGTTAGGATAGAAAATGCGCTTACCAAGAGAAAAATTTATCTGTGCCTTAGAATCCGTAAAGCCAGGTATATCTCCTGAAGGAATTGTAGAACAGTCATCGTGTTTCGTCTTTAATGAAGGAAAGGTTTATACTTTTAACGACGAAGTATGTTGTCATGGCCCGTCTCTCTTAGACAAAGCCTTTTCAGGAGCTATACCTGGTGAAAAGTTGTTAGCATTTTTGCACAAATTAAAAGAAGAAGAAATTCAAGTAGAAGCTTCCTCTTCCGAATTTGCCGTCATTAGTAGAGGAAAACGCGCTTGGTTCACTTTGGAAAAAGAAATCAACATGCCGCTGGACATGGTGGAGAAAGCTAAGGAATGGAAACCTCTAAAGGCTGGGTTTTTAGATGCAGTAAATTTGGTCCAGCAATGCGCCGGTAAAAACCAGCCGCAATTTTTCTTGAACTGCGTCCATTTATCACCGAATTGGTTAGAGGCTTGTGATCAATTCCAGTTGTGCCGTTGGCAAATTGCTACTGGAGTTAAAGAATCTACTTTAGTGAGACAGACTTCTCTTAATAGTATTGTATCTTTAGGTGTAACTGAGTGCGGAGAAACAGAAAGTTGGATTCATTTTAGGAATACAAATGGTGTCACAATTTCTTGCCGGAGATACTTACAGAAGTACCCTGACTTGACAAAAGTTTTGAATACTAATGGAGTTCCTATAACCTTACCTAAATATTTAGCCGAAGCCGCTGAAAGAGCGAATATATTTTCAGAGGAGAACATCAAGAACTATGTAATAGTAGAATTGATACCTGGCAAGGTCAAAGTAGAAAGTTATGGTATTAGCGGGAGGTTCAGAGAAATTCGTAAGAGTAAATATCAAGGTGAGGAGATAAAATTCCTAATATCCCCTCAATTGCTTATAGAGATTACTAAGAACTATTCCAAATGTACGGTGAGTAAAAATTGCCTTAAAGCAGAAGGGGACTCCTGTATCTATTTAGCTTATCTATTTCAACCTGATGAAATAGAAATAGCTCAATCAGAGAAGGGTGCCACGAACGAGAGGAAACTCAAGGAGCATTGAACACCCAAGGCCAACGATTAAGCCCGGTAGGTAGTGAGACAAATGAAAGTGCTTTATCACACCACCCCGTCATCTTGCATTTGCCACATACAGCTCATTGGCCTACTACCACTCCACAATTGCCTCTGGCTCCACACCTGGAAGTTGCGTCACTGGATACGCCAACACCTCTCCGATCACCATCACCGCCTGCCAGGCAGTTTTGTAACGTTTTGCGTCGATGTACGAAACATCCCAATATCCCGCGCCGATGGAAAAGTAAACGGTCGATACACGTGCAACGTAATAATTAACCCATCACGCCTTTTCCTACTCCAGGAAAAGTAGTGAGACGAAGTGGAGAATATCTTGAAGGGATTCTTCAAGAATGTTGCCCTTGAAGTAATAGAAAGACCTATTCCTTTACTCCCTCGATGCGGAGCATGTGGCCTATATAAACACTGTAAATCTCCAAAAATGCCTCCGTCAGGCAATGGAAAAAAAAGAATTCTACTATGTGGAGAAGCTCCAGGGCATAACGAAGATGATAAAGGTATTCAATTTGTAGGACAGTCTGGAAAATTATTAGAATCAATATTAGAAGATATTGGCATAGATATGAGGAGGGATTGTTGGATAACTAACTCTCTTCTTTGTCACCCCGAAGGCAACATTATAAAGAATAACCGTTCCATAGAATATTGCCGTCCAAATTTAGTAAGAGCCATAAAAGAGCTACAACCAGAAGTAATAATACCTCTAGGAGCTAGGGCAGTACAAAGCTTAATTGGTTGGCTTTGGAAAGAAGATATCGGCTCATTTAATCGTTGGATAGGTTGGCAAATACCTAGTCAACAAATAAACGCTTGGATTTGTTCTACGTGGCATCCTGCTTATCTATTAAGAGGTGTGGAAGAGAATAGCGAACTATTGGAGAGAGAATTCACTAAGCACTTAAAGGCAGCAACAAGCTTAGTCGGCAGGCCGTGGGATAAAGTTCCTGATTGGACTACTAAAATACAAAGGATATTAGACGAGGACAAAGCGGCAGAAGCGATAACTAAGCTTTTACACGAAAAGCCAGAAATGTTAGCCTTCGATTATGAAACCAACATGCTAAAGCCGGATAGTGCTGATGCAAAAATAATATCTTGTGCTATAAGTGATGGAAAAACAACTATTGCATATCCTTGGTATGGAGAAGCGATTAATCAAACAAAAGTAATGATCCAGTCTAAGATACCTAAGATTGCCAGTAATCTCAAATTCGAGGAGCGCTGGACAATAAAAGCATTTGGAATTCCTGTAACGAATTGGAAACTAGATACTATGATTGCTTCCCATGTTTTGGATAATAGAGTAGGAATAAATAGTGTCAAGTTTCAAGCATTTGTACTCTTAGGAATTGGTAGCTATGATAAGCAAATTAAGGAATATTTTCAAGCAAAAGCAGCTAATGAGGTAAATAGAATTAAAGAAATACCAATAGATTCTTTACTGCTTTATAATGGATTAGATGCTTTGTTAGAATACAAGGTAGCTAAGATACAAATGAAACTTCTTTTGTGACGGGAATTATCCAAGACCGAGATGATAACCTAATTTACAATGCAAATCCACATTATAGGTGATAACCATGCTGTGACTGAAATCCAGCCTTCGCTGGAATGATAACCATGAAGCCATTGCTTCTTAAATCAGAACCACGATGCTTAAAGATGCTTATAACCTGTTTCATGAAGGCTCTATTGCTTTAGCTCAAGTCGAAGCAAACGGTATTCATATTGACTTAAATTTTTTAACTTCAGCTCGTGATAAGCTTAGAGAAAGGATCAAATCTCTTTATGAAAGACTCAGAGAGGATAAGATAATTGAAATATGGCGGAGGACTTATGGTAATAGAATGAATTTAGGTAGCCGCGAACAACTAGGTAGGATATTATTTGAGAAATTGCAGTATCCTTCAATTGAAGTTACAGCTTCAGGAAGACCAAAATCTGACGAAAATTCTCTAAAACGAATAAAGTTGCCTTTTGTAAAACGTTATTTGCTTTGGGAAAAACTGAAGCGAGTCAATGGAACTTTTTTAGCTGGAATAGAGAGAGAAACAATAGATAGTTATTTACATCCGTTCTTTCATTTAGCAGGAGGTGGTTATAGTGACAAAGGTGGTGCTCGCTCTTATCGTTCTAGTTCTTCTGATCCTAATTTTCACAACTTACCTGTAAGAAATAAAGAGCTTTCTGGATATATTCGACCATGCTTTATCCCTCGATCTGGCAGGATGCTAGTAGAAATGGATTATTCTGGAATTGAAGTACGGATGGCTGCAAGCATAACAAAAGACCCGGTACTATTAGATTATATTAACGACCCTACTAAAGATATGCACCTAGATATGGCTGCTGAGTGTTATTACATAAAGAAGTCACAAGTAACAGAAGATATGCGTTACTGTGGAAAAAACAGCTTTGTATTTCCAGAATTTTATGGGGCTTATTATTTGGACTGCGCTCGAGCATTATGGAGAGCTATAGACGAATATAAAATGGAAGTTGAAGGCAATCCCCTCAAAGAGCATCTAAAACGGAAAGGGATTACTAAATTGGGTAAATGTGATCGTAAACAAAAGCCAATAGAAGGCACATTTGAATATCACATTCAGCAAGTAGAGAGAGGCTTTTGGGGAGGCGCTTCAAAGTTTACGCACAATGGAAAGATGATTGGTATGAAAAATATCAAGAACGTGGTGGATTCAAAATGCCTACTGGATTCAGAGTAAACGGATTATATGGCCGGAATGAAGTTATCAATTACGTTTTTCAAGGAATTGCAACCCATTGTTTACTATGGTCGTTGATTGAAATTCAAAAGCACATAGAAAAGTATAAATTAGCGTCTTGTATAGTAGGACAAATTCACGATAGTATTTTATCTGATGTAACAGTTAAAGAGATACAGAAGTATCTCAGTATATGTAAACAGATTATGACTATAGAAATCAGAAAAGCTTGGCCTTGGATCATCACTCCTCTGGACATAAAAATATCCTGTTCTAAAATAGATGGCAATTGGCATGAAAAGTTTCCTTGGATTGAAAAGGATGGAAAATGGATTCCTAAAGAAATATAAGGAATAGAGTTCTGCAAGCGCAAATGCGAGGGGAAATTGTACTTACTTAATGGGATCTGATTAATGTCTATAATTTTGGTGATCCTAAATGAAGAAATGGACATGTGAAAGTGGCATTTTATACTGCGCTGATTGCGTAGTAGTTATGGATTATCTTTTGAAAAAGGGAATATTTGTAGACTTAATAATTACTTCTCCCCCTTATGATAATCTAAGAAGTTATAATGGTTACGAACTGGACTTCTCCAAAATTGCTATAAAACTGAGTGAGATTATAAAACCTGGTGGAGTTATAATTTGGGTAGTATCGGATCAAACTACAAACGGTTCAGAATCGGGAACAAGTTTCAGGCAGGCACTATTTTTTAAGGACAAATGTAAATTGAATCTTCATGATACTATGATTTATAAGAAGATGGGAATTAGATATACAGAGAAAGTCAGGTATAGCCAGCAGTTTGAATATATGTTTGTTTTCAGTAAAGGTAAACCATCTTACTTTAAGCCTATCAAAGACGTGAGAAGAACAGCTAGATTTTCGGAACGACCAAGAAGCAATAGGCAACGAGATGGAACTATAGTCAGGAATAAAATATCTTACGATGATGGAACTATAGTCAGGAATAAAATATCTTACGATACAGGAGAAATTTCTTCCACACATAGAAATAGAACGAATATTTGGGAAATACTAGAGAATACATTTGGAGTTAAATATCATCCAGCTACATTTCCTACAGAATTAGCAAAAGATCATATACTATCTTGGTGTCCTGAAGGAGCATTAGTATTTGATCCTTTTATGGGTTCTGGAACAACAGCAATTTGCGCTGAGAAACTAGATCGATTTTGGCTAGGTTGTGACGTCTCTTCTAACTATTGTGAAGAAGCAGTTAAAAGAATAAAAGCAGCAGAAGAAGGTTTTGGTCTTCACCGCCGCGCAACTCTAAACAAAGAGGTGCGTAGTAAATTAGGGTTATGGACTGGAGGAAATCTTGACAGTCGAATTCTACAGAAAATATCGTCCAAGAACATTCAAACAAGTGCTAGGACAACCTGAAGCCGTTCAAATCTTAGAGAAAAAGATACAGAATGGTACAATGCCTCATGCTCTACTATTTGCTGGACCCTCTGGTTGCGGAAAAACTACTTTGGCCAGAATTCTTAAAGGTAAATTAGAATGTTCTGATTTGGATTTTCAAGAGATAAATACAGCGGATTTTAGAGGCATTGATACAGCACGTGATATTAGAATGGCCATGAATTACGCGCCTACGGCAGGAAAGTGCCGGATATGGTTAATAGATGAGGCCCATCGCGCAACGGCAGACTTCCAAGCAGCTTGCTTAAAATTGTTAGAGGATACCCCATCTCATGTTTACTTTATGTTAGCTACTACGGAGCCTCAGAAGCTTTTAAAAACTATCATCACACGTTGCACAACTATTCAAGTGAAATCCCTATCTTCTCACGTTTTAGAAAAGCTGATTCAATATGTCTCTGAAAAAGAAGGAATAAAACTAACAGAAGAAATAACAGATGGAATAATAGCAGCGTCGGATGGTTCTGGCAGAAAGGCTTTGGTGCTACTAGGACAAGTTGTTGAGCTAGATGATGAAGAATCACAACTAAATATGCTTTTATCGATTGACGCAGAGAAGCAAGCAATTTCTCTAGCAAAGGCCCTATTAAACTTTAGAACAAGATGGGAGGATATCTCTAAGATAATTAAGGGTATAGATGAAGAGCCTGAAAAACTTCGGTATATGGTATTAGGATATGCTTCTTCCGTATTACTTAAAGGGGGAAAACTAGCTCCTAGAGCTTATTTAATAGTTAATGCTTTTGAATCTAATTTCTATGATTCAAAGAGAGCTGGATTAATAAGAGCATGTTGGGAAGTGATCGGTAATAATAAGGGAGGTTGAAGCAGGTTGAAAGGAGAACCATGAAAAAAGAAATAGAAAAGCCGGATTTGGAAATATTTGAATTAAACGCTAACAGATTAGATAAAGAGTGGATCGACCAACCCAAGATTTTTTACAGCTATGCTGAAAAATTAGCTAATGCTAGAGATAAATTGGAGCGAAAAAAAGCCAGGTTAGATGTTATCTATGCAGAAACAGATAAAGCAATTCGTGAATCACCAAAGGATTACGGGATAGAGAAGGTCACAGAACCAGTAGTAGCTAACTGTGTATTACTCCAGGACAGATATGCAGAAGCCTTAACAATACTAAATAGAACGAAACACGAGGTAAATATATGTGCAGCGGTTGTAGAGGCATTAGACCATAGAAAAAAGGCATTAGAAAACTTGGTATCTTTACATGGGCAAAACTATTTTGCCCCGCCTCAAGCACCTAGCAACTCCAATATTCATGAAATGGTTAAGGATAACGTGAGGAAGAGAGGACGCCCCTGATATCAGTAGAATTCAGGAGGTTGAAGCAGCTACCTAGAATATTGTAAAATCTTATAGAAATCTATTGACTTTTACGCTTGGAGGTCTCATGCGGATCGTAGGTCATGGATCCGTTTGGTTCACGCCGGAAGTGGCGTCGCGGGTTCAAGGATTTCTCGAACGTCAACGATTTACGGTTACGCCAGAGAAGTCGGGAAGTAAACGGGTGAAGCTGGAAGCAAGATCCCGGTTCCATTACCTGACTCCGAAGGCGTACTCGTTCCTTCAGCGATTCGCGAAGGAAAAACCATCCTGGCTCACAGCCCCGCTTCTGGAACCGGGTTTACGACCCGGCATAGGAAGTAGCGCAGGCGAAATCCCTGCGGGAGAATCCGGACCTACAACTGGTCGGTTCGGTGAATGGAAAACTCCATTTTAGGGTGCAGAAAGGCATCCTTGGAAGCCTGTATATTTCTACAAGTTTCCTAAACCAGGAAGTAATAATGAGTTCGAGGTCCTCCAGTATTTGAATGGTTAATAGCAGTGGAACGTAAGCTACAATAATAGCTATTGTCTCGCTGCGGGAAATTAACCAAAATGTTTTTGATAACCATTACATTGATGTTTTTTTAAAAGGAGCATTTTGCATGGTGATTCCATCACGAAGAGAAAAGGAAAAAAGAGAAGTACGTTATGCCTCAGCGAAGAAGCGAGCTGAAGATCATGAAGTTGGTTTCCAGCCAACTACTTACAATCCACCAGATAATGCTGGTAACTTTTATTTTAACAAGAAGGGAGTATTTCGATTAGACATAATCCCATTTAGAGTGGGAGAAGGAAATCCATTCGCCGATGAAGGTGAAGTTCATTATGAGCGAACCTACTTTGCTCATAAAAATGTTGGACCAGATGAAGAGATGGTAGTTTGCAGCCGCAAGACTTTTGGTGAGCCTTGCCCAATTTGTGAAAAGATTACTAAGTTACGCCGTGATCCTTCTACTGATTCTGAGCTGCTTCAAGAGCTTCGTCCAAAAGAACGTCAATTATGGCAAGTGATTGATGTTATGGACAGAGATAAAGGCATCCAAATTTTGGAATGTTCCTATTTTAACGGCTTAGGACAATTAGTTGATAACAAAATCAAAGATTCCGAAGAAGATGACGGATATGAAAAGTTCTTTCATCTTGAGGATGGAATGACCTTGAAGGTTTCCGTAGTTCAGGAAAGTTATCGTGGTGGTACATATTACAAACCGACCAATGTTGAGATGAAGCAGCGAAAGCAGCAGTACGAAGTTTCTATTTTGAAAGAAGGTTACTGCTTAGACTCTTTATTAAAGAAATGGGACTATGATAAATTAAAGAAGACTTTCAACCAAATATCAGAGGAGAGGGATGAAGAAGAGAAGGAAGATAAAAAGGAAAAATCATCAGATTATGAGATAGAGGATTTCGTTATGTACAAAGGTAAGGAATGTGAGATTACAAAGATTAGTGGTGATGGAACTACACTCACTTTAGAAGATGAGGATGGAAAAACCTATAAGGGTGTTAAAGCTGATGAAATCACAACTAGGGTTGAAGTAAAAAAGAGCGGAAAAGAAGAAAGTAAAGAGGAAGACGAGGAAGAAGATGAAAAGCAACAGGTAAAGAGAAAGAAAGTCTCAGATGAAGACGATGAAGAGGACGAAGAGGAAGACGAGGAGGATATAGATACGGACGAGGACGAGGACGAGGAAGATGATGAAAAGAAAGATAAAGTAGAGAAGAGAAAGAAAGTCTCAGATGAAGACGATGAAGATGACAAAGATGATAATGAAGACGATGACAAAGATGAAGAACCGATAGCAGGTCGTAAGAAAAGGAAGGGAAATATTCCATTTTAAGGATTAAGAATAATGAATGAAGAAAAACGTTTGATGGAAATAGCACAGATTTTCCAAGATACAAATAAGCGCTGTGGAGTTGAAACGGATATTTTAGTAATGCCAACACAGGCAGATTTACAGCGCATTTATAACTTAGCGTTAGGAGATACGGAAGAGATAGAACGTATTAGGACGGAATTTGAAAACGAATGGCAAGGCGCAGACCTCATTTAGAGAAAGTGCTAGTAGCTCTATGCACTTTAACATTACAAGATGAAAAGTGAAATTGAGTGCATGAAAAAGGCATTGTTAAAGCCAAGAAAAAATGTAAGTAGTGAGATGGATAAGGGGCTTAGTACTGGCTGCACCATGCTAAATTTAGGGTGTACTGGCAACCCGAATGTTGGCTTTCTTCCAGGGCACTATTATTTCCTTGTAGGGGACACAACTTCGGGGAAAACTTGGTTGTCTCTCACTTGCTGCGCTGAAGCCACAATAAATTCCAATTACGACGATTATAGACTTATCTATGACCAGCCGGAATTCGGTGCTTTGATGGACAAAGAAAGGTTCTTTGGTCCACTGATGGCAAAGCGCTTAGAACCCCCAGAGAAAAATAAAAAGGGAAAGGCAATATTTTCCAGCAATATAGAAGAGTTCTTCTTCCATTTAGATGATGCCTTTAATCAAGAGAGACCATTTGTCTATATTTTGGACTCTATGGATGCTCTTACAACAGGGCAGGAAAGGGAAAAATTTATCGAACAAAAGGATGCCTACAGAAAAGGAAAGGACTTACCTGGAAGCTACGGGCTAAGCAAAGCTAAATGGAATAGCAGTAGCTTCCCAAAGGTAATAGATAGTTTGAAACAGACAGGCTCTATTCTAATTGTAATCTCTCAGACTAGAGATAATATAGGTTTCGGCTTTGAGAAAAAGACCAGAGCTGGTGGTAGAGCACTTACATTTTACGCCACGCTAGAATTGTGGTCCTCTGTAGTTGGTCGTATTAAGAGGCTTGTGAGAGGAGTACAGCGGCAATTAGGGGTATTCTGCAAAGTACAAATTAAAAAGAATAGAGTAATAGGAAGGGAAAGGTCTGTAATTATTCCTATTTATCATTCAATAGGCATTGATGATTTGGGAAGCTGCGTAGAATTTTTAGTGAATGAACGACATTGGCTGGAAAAAAAGGGAATAATAAAAGCGCCGGAGTTAGGTCTAGAAGGGAAGCGAGAGCAGCTAATACGGAAAATTGAAGAGAAAGGCTTGGAGCCCAAATTAAAGGAACTTACTAACGAAGTATGGCAAGAAATAGAGGAAGAATGCAAAGTAAGCCGAAAACCTCGTTATGGTTGATTTGTGGGAGCTAAGGTGGGAGCTATTAAAGGATTCACCTTTGAACGATGGTGTTGTAAGCAACTTTCCCTCTGGTGGACGGATGGAAAGCGGGATGATATTTTTTGGAGAACTGCCGGCAGCGGTGCTAGAGCTAAAATAAGAAGCAAGAAAAATAAAAATACCTATGGACAATATGGAGATGTAACCGCTATAGACCCTATAGGAAGTCCTTTGATAAAGATGTTTACTATTGAACTAAAGCGGGGCTATAGCAAACATACTGTAGCAGATTTATTAGACAAACCCCCAGGAGCTAAAAAGCAGAAGTACGAACAATGGTTTGAAGAGATTGAAAAGGATGCCAGTTTGAGTGGTTCCATATTTTGGATATTGATAGTGCAGCGTAACCGACGCCTACCCATTATCTTTTTTCCAATGTTATTTGTAGAGAAAATAAGCATTATTAGTCGCAGTCTAAATTTAACTTATGAAGGGCTGTTTAAGTGGAAGAGAATAGGAGCCATGCTTTTGGAAGAGTGGTTCTCTTCAATAAAGCCTGACTATATTACTTGTTATATGAAGACTAATTCGTATATTTCAGCTTCTTCATTGGTGGTCGATAATGAGCCAAAAGTTCTTACCTTAAAATCACAAAATGATTGAGAAACTAAGTATTCATAATTTCCAGATACATAAAAATTTTCATTTGCACTTAGACCCCCTCCTTACAACAATTATTGGACCTACGGACTCCGGCAAAAGTGCAGTTGTAAGGGCATTACGCTGGTTAGCTACTAACAAGCCAAGGGGAACTAACTTTATAAATCATGAGGAACACGAAGCTAGAGTAAGATTAGTAATCGATGGTTATAAAATTATAAGGAAGCAAGGAAATGAGAATATCTATAAACTAAATGATGAGCAAGCTTTATATTCCTTCGGTACTACCGTCCCTGATAAGATCGAAAAACTACTCAACTTAGGGCAGGTAAATTTTCAATATCAGCATGACAGTCCCTTCTGGTTCATGAAAACAGCAGGGGAAGTCAGCCGGGAGCTAAATCAAATAATCAACTTAGACTTAATAGATAAATCTTTAGCCTATTTGAAATCTCAAGTACAAACGATCAAGAGTGAAGTAACTTTTACTAAACAGCGCTTGACAGACATAAGAAAAAGAAGAGATGATTTATCTTGGGTAGAAGAAAGTAACAAAGAATTCCAGGAAATAGAAAAAACTAATAGTGAAATCAAGGAAAGGGAACTAACATATCAACAGATAAAAGAAATAACGGAATCCATTGAGAAACAAGAGGATATTGTCAAAGAGGGAAAACGAATATTAGTAGATGCTAAAGAGCTTAATAGCTTAACAGATAAAATAGAAAGTATCAATGAAGAAGAAGTAAAGATAAAAGAAATTTTAGAAGAGCTGAAAGAACAAACAAAACTAGCTGAAAAACAAATACCTAAAGATGAAGCAAGAGCAATAGAAGTATTAGCAGAAAAGTTGAATAAGATTTCTCTTCAAAAGGAAAACTTAGGTGTCATTCTAAAAGAATCTAAAGCTCTGGAAGAATTCATATGTCAGACGAACTCCACTATAGCACAACAAAACGCCGAACTGAAAAAGCAGAAACATTGCCCAGTGTGCGGCAATCCAATATAGCTGCCCTCGCCATTGCGGATATTCATTTGTCCCATCACCAACCCACTGCTAGGGCAGAGGAAGATTGGTATGAGGCAATGGAGAGTTCGTTAATGCAAGTCCGACAACTATCAGAGGAATGGAGGTGTCCAGTTATTTGTGCTGGGGACGTGTTTCCACTCTTGGAATGCTCCAGCCCAACTAATTAATTTTGCCTTAGTGCATTTACCTACCATGTATGCAGTTCCAGGTCAACATGATTTACCTTGGCATAGTTATAAAGACATTCATAAAAGTGCTTTCTGGACATTGGTTGAAGCAAAAAAGATTATTCCTATTGAACCAGACAACCCTATAGACTTGCCTACTATACGCCTACATGGATTCCCCTTCGGTAAAACAATTAAACCACTAAAATCCAGACATAGTTTGGCGTTAGAAGTGGCAGTCATTCATAGCTATATCTGGACCAAGAAAACAGGCTATCCAGGGGCTAATCCAGAGTTAAGACTAAAGAAGTATTTAAAGAAACTAGAAGGGTTCGATATTGCAATATTTGGAGATAATCATTCGGGATTTCTATGTAAATCCACAGAACCAAAGGTACTTAACTGCGGAGCTCTGATACGCCTTAGAATAAAAGAACGTAACTATCAACCAACCATTGGAATTATTTATGGGGATGGAACTTTAGCTAGACACAAATTGAAAGTAGATACAGATATATTTAGCGATTCAAAATTGATAGCTAAGCAATTAGCTGGTGAGAATGGTAATAATAAAGTAAAAGAGTTCATCGAACACCTGGAAATGTTAGGAGATATCTCTATCAATTTCTATGAAACCGTGAAATTGGCTTTAGAACAAGAGAAAGTATCACTTCCAGTTAAGAGAATTGTTTTAGCGTCACTGGAAAAGTAACTAAAAGGTTATGGATGGAAAACGTGGAGGGATGTCTTGAATTTAGAAAGATTCTCAAGATTGAAAAAGCAAGTAGCTGACTTGCAACGACAAGTAGATAAAGCAGCTGGAGCTTTAGAACAATTAAAAGGACGATTGAAAAAAGAGTTTGATTGCACAATAGAAGAAGCAAAAGATAAATTAAAAGCATTAGAAAAAGAACGTATAGAAAGGGAAAAAGAATTGGAAATTGCTTGGAAAGATTTTCAAGAAAAGTGGGGAGATAAATTAGTAAAAGGAGAATGATGCTGATACCCACGTCCACGCCGATAGCCTAACTCGTTTTGGACATATAATATGTAATGTATTGGTGAATGATGAAGTTAACTAGGGTTAAACATGAAGAGGCATAGGTGTAAGTAGTGAGACAATTACTAGAATGCAGTAATAGATTAAACAACCTGCTTTCCGAGCAAGCTTTAATCTTAGAGCAGCTCAAAAGAGAAAAGGGAATCCTACAAGAGAGCAAAGATAAGCTTAAAAGCTCCTTAGAAGCTCAGAAGTTTGTGCAACAAATAGCTCAGACGGTACAACATCAAGCACATAGACGCATAGCTGATATAGTAACTGAATGTTTAGAATCAGTATTTGAAGAGGAATCCTATGAATTTCGCATTGATTTTGAACAGAAAAGAGGAAAGACAGAAGCTAAACTTTTATTTGTTAAAGATAATAAAGAAATCGATCCTATTTCTAGTGCTGGTGGAGGAATAATCGATGTTGCTGCATTTGCTCTTCGCTTAGCGTGCTTGATTTTAGCCCAACCACACAAAAGAAAATTTCTGTGCTTGGATGAACCGTTTAAGATGCTCTCTGTAGAATACCATGAAAAGGTGAGAGATTTGCTAATCTCATTGAGTATGAGATTAGGAGTACAAATTTTGATGGTTACTCATGCCAAGGGTTTAAAAGTTGGTAAAGTGCTAGAGATTGAAACTAAAAGAAAAGCTATTACAAGGAAATTGGATGAAAAAGAAAGCTAACTCAATCTAGCGTAGGAATATCTACCTCTTAATTTATACCATACAAATTTTCCCATACTGGACGCCTCAAACATAGACTTAGCTACCATTGGAGCTACGTTATAATAAACATATACACTTCCTCCAGCACGGCTGTATTGATCTTTGAATTGAACAAATAACAAGGATTTCTGTAAATCGTATTTAATACCAAATACGTTACTAGAAGCTACTCCAACCCACTGCCCATTAGAAGACCATTCGTCAGCTCCGATATGATGAACTTTATGGACTTTTGGCCCCGGCTCTGGTGCTTTCTTTTTGCTAATCTTTTTGATAATCTTTTTGATAGGTTGAGATAAACGAGAGACTAATTTCTTAGCTGCCAATTTAGCTAATGTTATTACTCTTGAAGGAGATAACTTAACTTTTCGAGAAGTTTTAATTCTCTTCAGCTTTTTTTTTCTTTTCTTAACCAACTAACCCACTCCTGGCATCAATTGCAAATATCCTTCAGATAAGATTGTACGAGAACCAGATTCAAAACGCTCTGTGCTAAAAGCATAATTCCCATATTCTAAGCCTGAAGTGTCTCTACTATTGATAGCTACATTGAACTGCCCTTGACCACTATTAGTAATTGTAATTCCAGAGGAACCATTAAAGCCGGAAGTAATGCTTTTTGTAATAAGCCCACTGGTTCCACCAAAGCGCTTTTGAACTCTGAATCGGATATCCCAAGCGCCTATGGCTACAGGTGGAGCCATAGAGATAGTAAGTATTCCATCTTCATAACGAGCTAAACTGAAATCAGTTAAAACTGCCATAAGAAACCGCTTTCTATCTTATAGTGAAACTTATCTTCCGGGCATAACTCCCAATTGGGCTAGATTCCAAACATCCTGAGATAAGTTAAGCATAATTCCTCCGGAAATAGCCGTTCCAGCTCTTTGGAAATGGCTTTGAGATGCCCCCCAATTTCCACTTGAAACTAACCGTCCAGAAGCTACCCATAGAGTATAACCTACCCAGCCAGACCAGCCAGTATTATTAGTGGTATTAAAAATTCCTTGTGTTACAACTGAAACAGCTCCCCCAGAAGATACAGACCCATTTGCTATGCCAATAGCGGGGAAAGTTAAGCCACTATTATCTTGGATATTGACTAATACTCCTCCAGAATTAATAGTTACCGCTCCGAAATTTACAATATCCTCTCCGGCGGCATAATTAAATGTGCCTGCGCCTATAGGAATCTGTCCAGAACCAAAGTTATTTTGTGTAAGACTTCCGGAGCTTATAGCGCCGGAATTCAAACCCCCACTGCTGATATGAAAGCTTGAAAGTTGACCAGAAGCAATTGAACCACTGACTACAGCATTATTTCCAATATGTCCACTTTGCACAGAACCGGAAGTAACTAAGCTAACACCTGAAGCTAAATGATTTGCACTTACTTGCCCGCTGGCAATACTACCGCTAACAACTGCATTATTTCCAATATGCCCACTTTGCACAGAACCGGAAGTAACCAAGGCAATTCCTGATGCCAAATGATTTGCACTTACTTGCCCGCTGGCAATACTACCGCTAACAACTGCGTTATTTCCAATATGCCCACTTTGCACTGAACCGGAAGTAACCAAGGCAATTCCTGATGCCAAATGATTTGCACTTATTTGTCCAGAAGCAATAGAGCCGCTCAGAATAGAATTGTCTCCGGCATGTCCTGACAATATTGATCCAGAAGATAAATGACGACTTCCTATTTGTCCAGAAGCTATGGAACCGCTAACAACCGCATTATTTCCTATATACCCACTTCGTACAGCACCACTTGCAAGTTGAATACTGCCTATTTGACCGGATGCAATATTCCCGCTTGTAATTGCATTATTTCCTACATTACCACTCTGTACAGAACCAGATGATAAAGCTCCTCCCTCCCCACTAAAGCTGATAAAAGAACCGCTAATAACAGGATAAGCTACTCCCGACTGCCATGTATATATACCACTCTTAATTGGAGAACTTAGTCCAGAAAGCATTATGTACGGAGCCATTACAACCAGGTCGGGGATAATCATTGCAACGTTGTAGCCGGAAACCATTGCATAATCTTCGCCTGATATCAAGGTGGGAAGTGGAGTAGAGTTTCCAGAAACAGATACTAGACCACTACCAGGATCAGGAAGCGCATAAGGATAACCAGAAGCAGTTGTAAATGGCCCTGAGCCAGGTAACGGATAAGGCCAAGTAGGACTACCTGATTGATTAGGTGGAATAATAGAAAGAGTATAAGGACCATTGCCTGGCAATGGATAAGGCCAAGTTGGGGAAGCTATTGGATTCTCCCTGGGATTAGTTGCTTGAGTATAAGGACCACTCCCAGGTAATGGATAAGGCCAATTAGGTTGAGCACCAGGTTTTATAGGTGGTGGTCTGGGTAAGGTATAAGGACCTAAACCTGGCAATGGGTAGGGCCAGACAGGTCCGGTTAAACTTCCAGAAGGAATAAGTGGATTGGAATAAGGACCACTCCCAGGTAACGGATAAGGCCAAGTTTGTTGAGGAGGGGGTTGAAACACAGCTAGAGGGCCGCTTCCCCCCCATTGATTAGGAGGAATAACATAAGGACCGCTGGGCATAGGAAGAGGAAAACCGGAAACAACTAGGTAAGAGCCACTAGGTAATGGAGGTTGACCAGACAGAGGAGGACCTGATAAAGGAGGACCGGATAAAGTTGGAGGACCAGAAGCACTAGGACCGGAGAAAGCAATACTTGCTTTAGCACTTTTATCTGAAACTGCATAGATAGGTGCTACCGGACCGCTGGCACTAAAACCCACAAATTGGCCATCATAATAAACTCCAGATTGGAGGGGCAGACCATTTCTTTCTACTACCCATACGAGTTCTTTACTGCCCCAAGGGTTGAATAAAGTATCAGGATCAAGGCTTTGTTTAGGATTATATAATTGAACTGCCCCCGAATGATAACGTGGTTTTTTCTCTTTTGCTGTGCTTGTTCCCCCTATTGTTCCTACTGTGGAATTAGCTGACCCCGACATGTTCGTTACATTAACATAATAGCTTTCTGCAGGTACTCCGCCGGAGGGCCCCACATACCAATACCAAAGGGCAAGAACTCGATTCTTTTGTCCTCCGGCAGCCCATTGTGATAATATTAAACCCGGAGGTAGAAATACTGTCCCTTTATAGTTATCGGCAACCCACTGTTCAACAGCTGTCAACGTAGCAAAAGGACCTACACTATGATCTATTGGAAAGTGAGGATAAAGAGGATCACCGGGAACGAAAAGAGCGGCAGAACTATCTTTGGAAAGTGCTAATGCCGGTTTGGAGAGGTCTGCATATGCAAACGATAGTTTTATTACGGTTATCCAATATTTAGTATCCCCTTCCGGTATTGTTACATTGGGAGGCGACGTTTCCGGTACAACCAGGGATGGCGTAGAACCTGGTGTGATACCTGGTGTGAGATTTGGCACTTGATCAGGACCGATATTCTCTATTGCCCATTGCTTCGCCGCTGCTTCCGTTGCAAATGGCCCATAGCTGGTGAATCCATTTACTTTTCCTAGTGATACAAACCACGATGGAGCAAGTTTAATATCACCACTAACAGCTGTCCCACTAACTCTTGGGATAGTCCCTTTAAACTTGTCGGAAAATACCAAAACAGTTTGTGTTTGTGGAACTACTACTAACTCCTGTATCCCACCGCTACTCCATATTCCAGGGAAAACCCATTGGCCTTTTTCATAAGATACTAAGTTGACTCCATAATTAGTATGTGGAATTACTTCACTAACGGAAGCTCCTGAGAGATGAGTTGCTAATTCTGTGTTATCAATAGCTCTATAAACTATATTAACATCCTTAGTGGTGGATGACCCTCCACTTGTGCCTTCAAATAGAATAATTTCATCGTCTATTTTGCCACGCCAACGATTCTGAGTAGGAAAATTAGCTATACTCTGGAAGCTGGCAGTATTCGCACCGGATAAATTAGTTAAAACACTACTTAATTGAGTTTGTGCAATAACACCTATACTGTCTCTAATTGATTGAGCTACAGAATGTCCACCTACACCACGAGTATTAACTGTAAGTGTTGTTACCTTATCACTACGGTTGGTAGTAGTGGCTATTTGAGAATCACGTTCACTTGCTGGAATGTCAGCCTTCGTTATTTCAGGAGTGCCGTGCTGCATTTCAGGAATCATCCAGTTCCATTCTGTTCTGAATACTCTTGTTGCTCCCATTCCATTACGAACAGATACAGTCCAAACAACGTCGTGGATCCCTTCTAAATTCCAAGCGAAAGTCCCTGGATAAACTTCATCAAGAGAGGCAACTACCTGATCGTTGTAAAAATCCAATGCTAATCGAGTTGCTAAATTAGTTAAACTGGCGGAATTAGATGGAGATTTACTGGTTTCTAAAGGCAAAAGAGCTTTGCTGGTATCGTGAATAGCATGAACGGTTCCAGAAGCAGCAAGAATTCCCGATGTTAAACTGCCGGAGGTGGATTCTAAACTCACTAAAGGTATGAAAATAGAATGAACATCTCCATAGCTGTTCTCATGCCAAGCAGAAGGTCTTGGATTTATATATCTGGAGTTAACTAGGTGAGGGACAGGATCATCGCTGGTAATATACTTTGGAAAACTTACTACCACTTTCTCAGGAACAATAGAATTCTTAGATTTAGTTAAGTTTCCAGCTGGTAAGTTCTGCCCTGAATAAAAAATATCTCCACCGGCAATTCGGATAGAAGTTGCTAAGCTCTCGCGATTAGTATTTACATTCGTTTGTGATTCTAAAGTATTTAATAAAATGTAAGTACCATCTAATTTTCTTACTACTATTCGGCCAGTATTAAAAGCTACTGCATCTAAAAGACGTGCAGTATTTTCTTCATTAGTCCAAAATTGGGAATCTACTTCTGGGGAACTGTAAACACTAGGGATAGTAGACTGAGAAGAAATACGAACTTCTGAATCAGTTATTAAATCTAAGTCAGTGCCTAAAGTGGATATTAAATCATTCCAAGTTGTCGTAGTTTTCGGACGGATAGTAGAGGAGTGATACTGCCAATAGTAGCGTTCATCGACTAAAGTAACTAAATAAAGTCCATCAAATTCCCCTCCATGTTCCGCTAAAGGTCGAGGTGGGAGCATGAAGAGATCGGTAGTAAGCGTATAAATGCTAGTTGATAACTCTTTTAAGGTTGGACTCAACGGCACCACTTTCATAATGAATTGCTGCGCTACATTTCCCTCAGTAGCCTTCAGCATTTCCTTGACTTGATTGGAGGTTGCTAAACCTCTAAAGATGCTCCAGCGTGTAGCTCCTGTTGGATAATACCAATCACCTATGCGAATATCGGTAAATTGATTTTGATAATAAGGATATGCAATGGCACTTAGATTGTTTCCAGGGAAACTTGGAGTAGGAGTAAACTCTTGCAGATAGCAAAAGGGAATTAGTTTATCTAATTCATTTAGAAGGTCAATTTGTGATTGATAAGGCTTGGCAATATCTGGTGAATTTGGCAATGAAACCTTTGTTGCCAAATCCAAACAGAAAGGAATACCAGCAAAAGTAAGTTCATATTCTAGTGCCATTCTGCTTATCCAATTAAACTATCAGCTATAGTTGGACTGGAAGAAGAAGGAAATAAATATTCATCACTTGATATTAATCTTGCCATTAAAGTTTGCCATGTATTTAAGGTGCCTCCCGCTCCTCTAGAATTTGTAATAGCTGTGGTTGCATAGTCGCCTCTGGCAAAGCGCACTGAACCGGCGTGAACAGCAAAATAAGGACCGCTGCTATAAAGCTGTATCATTTTTCCCATGCTGGCTTTATCCAAATAAACTGATCGACCATTAGTAAGCGCTGTTGTGAGTCTGATACGAATATATTGCGAGCTGGGCATAATAGAAGGAGTACGGAATACTCCGGGAAAAGAAGCAAAGACTGTAGAGAGTGTAGTAAGGTCAATAGTAAAAGAATTATTAACCCCATTCTCATCTTGAATAACAACATTATTGGCATCAATTAAATCTACTGTGATAACTCCGGCTGCGGGAGCTATACCATCACGCCTGACAAAAACGTTAAAACTGTATTGAACTAAAGGGTCCAGTTTTGAGGCAGTTCCAGCTGTAGAATTGAATTGCTGCCGTAAAGTTGTTAGAGTTCCATCGGCATCCCCTGTTATCCTTAGTGAATTGCTGCCATCGTAATTTATTCCAGTATCCTTAATTGTATTGGTTCCAGCCGTGCCAGTGACAAGAATAAATTTATTTGGAATGTTATTTGTCCAGACTTCAAAGCCGGAATTGGTAAGAAGATTACCAGAGCTGTTATCCACATTTCCATTAATAGCAGATAAATTAGCTTGACCATCAGAACCCAGAGGCCAATTAAAATCAAAGACATTGGCTTTACCTGTTCCGGTAACTAAGAAGGTTTCATTCCCAGCAGACCTGTTATTTAAATAAGAATCCTGACTACATCTAAACAATATAGTTTCTGCAAAACAATTTTCCAATACTAAACCATCAAATGGCCGTATTATGCTTGTGTTGATAATGCCATTACCTTTACCTGTAAAGGTAGTTGTCGTTGCTGTAATTGTCATATTTAAGATACTAGCTCCTGCTAATTTCATTTGTCGAAGAAGTTCAATGATGGAGTCGGTGATATTCATACTATCTAAACTCTGTGAGATTCTTGGATTATCACGGAAGATCATCCTGTTGATAGTATCACGAGCAAGGACTTGCGCAGTTCCTCCAACAATAGCTCCACTCGAATTTAATATACCTATATAGGCGTTTCCGATAATGGCTTGTAGATCAGGTTCCCCATTATATTGGGCCACAACTCCAGTAGAGGTATCAATTGTATTTGTGAGCTGACTGTTTTGGTAGGAATCAGCTTGTTGTATTAGCAAACCTATCTTTCCCAAGCGATTGAAAAGATTTCCAATAGCAGAAGCAAAACTTAACATAAGCGTTATTTTTTGAGGTCAATAAGGGTAGAATCAAATTTATCTGATTTGAGTTTCAAATCAAATTCATCTAGTAGCCAAGGAGGTCTGGCAAAGTTAATATCGTTGATAAGTGCAATATCAGGATTAGTATGTCCGTAGATATAGGTTCCACTTAACCTATATAATGGTGTAACTCCATCAGCTGCTACTGTTATCATTGCTGGCTCCATCAATTCATCCAGTAATATCCAATTGCTGTCAGTAGGTTCAGAATTAGGTACTGTAGGGGGAGCAGACCAACGGCAAGCAGTCCAATCACATATCCAAAGCAGTACTTCAGATGCTAATTTAACGAATGCCACTGAATTACCTTGAAATCCTGATGGAGAGCTAATTGGAAGCATATAAGTATGGCGGCTCTTTTCATATCGGTGATTTATAGTATAATCAGTATATATTTCCAATTCTTGATCTGGTTCGACATATTTTGCAGTTGCATCTGCTGTGACAGCATCTATAACTACTTTCAATGAAGGAGTACCGACAGTATCTACCTTCGGATTATCAGTGCTAAAAAAGGCCATTAAGCAAAACCTCCAGTGCCTATAGCAGTTAATCCTGGACCAAGCTGATCGTCGTCGGCGCTTAGTGTAATATTAGTTAAACTAGGATCATAATAAGCAGCTGCCTGTAATAGTATCAGAGCACTACCTCGTAAGAGATAAGGTGGAGTGTAATCCTTTACTGGAAAACCTTTCGTCATTAGACCTGGTATACCTGGTACAGGTGAGGGTGGTATAGAATCTGAGAATGGAGTTTCAGTTATTCTTACAGAAGGTATCCCATATCGAGTAGCAATTGGTATGGCACCAACTTTGCCTCTGGTAGCTGAAACCTGTCCTTTTATCTCTACATACACCCAATTATCATACATTCCAACTCGAATAAGTGAAGATTCTAGTGCCATTTTAAGAGGAAATTTTTGTCCATGTTGAATTACAGCTGCGGCAATATTGATTTTAGAGGTTACCACAGCAATAGCAGTTTCGAGTAATTTTGCCTGGCTCGTATCTTTTGATCCATAGAGCTTAACCCAGCACTCGATAAATCGGACAGGATTTCTCTGAGGAGCACTTTCAGTATATTGTCCTTCTGCGGCAAAAGCCGGCTGAGGTGGTTGTTTGAAAATTTCTTTATCCACAATAGTGTATTGAATTCCTAATCCATCAGGAGAAACAACATATTGTGAAGATTCCCTTAAAAAACCATGAGGAACGCTAAGCATAGCCATTTCATCACGGTATTCATCAGCTGTTAAAGCATCCTTATTGTCTGAGCGAATAATGAATTTACCTTGTCTGGTTCGCCTAGTATAATTGTAGGTATCAATATCAACAGTTTCCGTCCAACGGTTGTAAACCACGCCATGTGACGGTCTATTAGTGGCAGTTACATTTCCATCCTGATCTATACTAACAGCGCGTGTTTCCCAATAGTGAGCAATAATCCGATAAGTGATCAAGAAAGTGGTATTAGTTAATTGAGTAATAAGACAACTCTGTGGAAGCGGTCCATTTTTAGCATCAACATTTCCGGTATTGCCATCCTGATTTTTAGGAAGCAGTTCATGTCCATTAAACTTGATACTAAACTTTTTTCGTGGAGTGAGTAGAGCTGTACGAACGAGTGCCATAATTTGAGCCGGATTGTCAATCTTAGCATTGGGGGAATCTACTTCAAATTCGGGATCAATTAAGCTCATGTATTGACTATTTAGTATCCCTTGCACAGAGATGTCAAATTTAGTTAAATGCCAGTCTGTTCCACTATCATCATATACAGCTTCTTGTTGAAACTGTGTAATAAACGAATAGGGAATAGTTATTCCATTATAAAATACTTCGGACATAAGGAATCTTTCTATTCAACACCAAATCTAGGTGGTCTACTATAACGACTACTCCAAACACCTTGGGTAGTAGCACGCATCTCAGCAGCTAATGATATATCTGGTTGTTCCTTTAATGCTGTACCTGGTTGTTCCTTTTTCTTTGTTTTACCAACTATGAAAGCTACAATTGGTGGTAAGATTGGTCCTAAAAACATTCCAAAATACTGTTTTGCTACATAACTCAAATCCAAATTCATACTACTCTCCTTTATTCAGTACCAAATCTAGGTGGTCTACTGTAACGACTACTCCAAACACCTTGGGTAGTAGCACCCATCTCAGCAGCTAATGATATACCTGGTTCAGTTTCTTCTTCTTCGTCCAATTCTAGTGTTTTATTTGCAACCTCTAATGCTGTAGCAGCTCCCCTTGCAATCGTAGCAGCTATTATGTTAAAACCATTAGCTATTATATTCTCTATCGGAGCTAGCTGCCTTTCTAACGCGGATATTGCCTCTGCTAACTCTTTTGCACTGCCAGCTCTTGCCTCACCTTTTTGATGACTTAACATAATATCTCTAGCCTCTTTTTCTCTGAGAACTCCCATCATCCCTCCACTAAATTCCGCAAACTTCATGTTAGATTCGTGTAAACTATTTGACCACTTTTGCAGCTTTTGAGTTGCGGTAACTACTACTGATGCTAGAGTACCTATTACAGTAACGGCACTACCGGCTACACCTACCATTCCTCCCATAGCTCCAGCAGTCATTCCACCCCTAGCAGCAATATTTCTTCCTGCACTACTAAGAGCTCGTCCAGTATATTCTACTCCGCGTGCTGCTCCACCAGCTGCCGCTAGTGGTTCTGTTCCTTCTGCTGCTGCTGCAAACTCTCTGCCTGCAAATTGTAGATTTTTGAGAGCTCCTGGCCTGCTAGGAATTTTAGGTTTAGCTACTCCCCCCTTTGGTGGAGGAAGTTCAAAAGGACTAGGTATCCCTTGACCTTTAGGAGGAATGGAAGGTACTTGTGCTTTTGGAGTTGGTTGAGATAATTGCGTTACTAATTTTTCAATAGTAGTTGATTTTATAGTTGGAAATAAGCCATCTTTTCCTTCTTTTCCTTCTTTTCTCTGGGCTTCTGATATTTTAATACATTTACACTTTTCTTCGAGAGATTTTAAAGCACTTTGCATTAAAGAATTTATATTAGAAGCTTCAGGAGTTCCTTTCGTTTTATCCTGTTTTATAGACTCTTCTTCTTTCTGTTTCTTTTGATAGTGTAGAATTGGAGCAAACATCCAAGTGAGTAGACGTTCATCAGGTCTATCTTTTCTATAATCTGGTCCTTTATCTTTTTCTACACCTTTTCTCCGGGAGGACCTCACATCAGATGGTATTGCTGGTGTAGTAGATGGTATTGATGGTATTGGTGGTACTTGCTCTTGCCCTTTGGGAATTAGATTTTTTATTCCCTGGAGAAGAGCCATTAATAAAGAATGAGTATCTTGTGGAGCTGTTGATGCTTCTATTGTAGTCCTTGTTGGAACTGCTGTTGCTGTAGGCGCTGGAGCTGTTGTTATTCTATTCGATACCTTTTCTTGTAGTTCACTAAGTAAAACCTTAGACAATGACCTTTCAATTGTTGTTGCTTGTGTTTTATCCGTAATCTTTTCTTGTTCTTTTGTTATTTCTTTAGTCCTAGGACCAACTTGCCCTTGTTCCATCTTCTCCTTTAATGAATTAAGTGCTGTAATAATAAGAGAGCAGCAATCTTGTTTTTCAGCAGGTATCTGTGTATCGGCTAGGTTGACTGGCTTTCCAACTTCAGTTGTGGAATAAGTGCTTGTTTTAAGTTTTTCTGATATTGTGTTGAATATAGACTCTTTTGGACCTTTAGGAGATTGTTCTCCATCTATAAGTTGAGTAGGAGCTAACTTAGTAAGTTTTTCACTTACTACTTTGAGAACTGTTCCTAAAATTAACTTAGGTATTTCCTTTATAGTTGATTCACTTGATACACTTTCAAAAGTAGTTTCTTGCTCCTTAGTTGGTATAGGTCTAACTGTTTCTTTTTCAGATTTAACTTGCTCTTTGCTGAGTTTACTAATTATAGTGTCAGTAGATTGTCCCTTTTGGCTAACAGTTTCAAGAACCTCTTTTAATTCTTGCTTGCCAGGAAGGATGATAGGCTTTGTTGGCGCTAAAGGAGGTTGTGTTGTAGGAGTTGCTTTAGGTAATGATGGTTGTTCCTCTTGTTTAATTGTGGTCGGCTTTTCTGGTTGCACTGCTGCTGCTTGCGGAGTTAATTCTGTAAAACTTTCCTTAACTATATTTAATGGTGAAGGTAATCCTATTTTTGGAATTTCTTTAGGTGTAACTTGACTGATATTCTCAAGAAAACTTTCAAGCTCTTTTTCCAAGCGTGTAGATGTGCTAGTTGATTCACTTGATTCACTTGATATACTTTCAAAAGTAGCTTTTCGTTCCTTTGTTGGAATAGGTCTAACTGTCTCTTTTTCAGCCTTAATTTGCTCTTTGATAAGGTTACTACTTGTAGTGACAGTAGATAATTGATCCTTTTGGCTAACAGTTTCAAAAACCTCTTTTAATTCTTGCTTACTAGGAAGGATGATAGGTTTTGCTGCTTCTTTTGCCGCTTCTAAAGGTGGTTGTGTTGCAGGAGTTGCTTTAGGTGATGGTAAAGGTTGTTCTTCTTGTTTAACAAAGCCCGGCTTCTCCGGTTGGATGGCTGCCGCCTGCGGTGTCAATCCTGTAAAGCGTTCCTTTACTATATTTAATGGTGAAGATAATCCTATCCTTGAAACTTCTCTAGCTGTAACCTGACTGAAAATACTTTCAAAGGAACTCTCAAGCTCTTTTTCTAAACGTGTAGATGTACTAGGTAAAGCAGGAGCGGTAGTGGGAATCGTCTTCGCAGTAGGTTCTTTTTCCGACTTCTCTATTCTCTCTACAACTTTATCACTTATTTCCTGCAATTTTTCTTGGGAAGTTATTGCTATCTTAGATGTATCTTTAACTTGTTCTGGATAAATAGTAGCTGTTTTAGCCGGTAATAAGGGATGCTCTACTGGCAGTCCCCTAGCTCTTTCGATTCCTGTAGCTTCTCCTTGCTCTGTTTCTATGCGAAGAGCTCTTGATTCTTGGCCTATTGGACCTGTCATTCCAGCTAAAGCAGCTCGTTCTTTAGCTAAATTTTGCTGAACTTGTTGAACTGTAAGAGGTCTTGCTTCTGTTATTTTGTCACGAATAGACTTTAGAGTTGCTAATATTTGTGATAGTACAAATAAATTAGATTCTTCTTCTGGTCTTTGTACTTCTTCAGGAATAGTTGAAGGAGTTGTCCCTTCAGGAACGCTAATAACTGATGTTATTTTATCTTTTAATGGATCAAATAACTTTTCAAATATGCCAGGAAGAGTAGTAGCTGTTTTTTCAGTTGCAGAAGTTTCTTCCTTTATAGTTTCACTAATATTCTTTGTAAATTGTTCATGCCAGTCTTTACTAGATGATTTAACTGCTTCCGTTTGTGGAGCAACTGGTATCTTAGTTAAAATTGTTTCTAAAGCGCTTGTTATTTTATCTTTTCCTGATATGGAAGTAGATTCTTCATCAGTTTTAGTTGGAAGTTTAACTGTTTCTTTTTCAGTTTTAATTTGCTCTTTGCTAAGTTTGCTAGTTATACTATCAGAAGGTAGCTGACCTTTTGAGCTAATAGTCTCTAAAACTGATTTTAATTCTTGTTTACCGGGAAGAACGATAGGTTTTACTGGTAAAGGTAATTGTGTTGCAGGGGATATTTTCGGTGATGGGAAAGGTTGCTCTTCTTGTTTAACAAAGTCTGGTCTTTGTACTTCTTCAGGAATAGTTGAAGGAGTTGTCCCTTCAGGAACGATAATACCTTCAGGAACGCTAATAACTGATGTTATTTTATCTTTTAATGAATCAAGTAACTTTTCAAATATGACAGGAAGAGTAGTAGCTGTTTTTTCAGTTGCAGAAGTTTCTTCCTTTATAGTTTCACTAATATTCTTTGTAAATTGTTCATGGTCTTTACTAGATGATTTAACTGCTTCCGTTTGTGGAGTAACTTGTATCTTAGTTAAAATTGTTTCTAAAGTGCTTGTTATTTTATCTTTTCCTGATATGGAAGTAGATTCTTCACCAGTTTTAGTTGGAAGTTGTTTAAGTGTAGTAATTGTCTCTTTAGATTCAGTCTTTTCTCTCTCTTTAGGTTGGTCCAGAATCTTCTCTGTAATATCAGTTTGATCTTGCCGTTCCAAATAAGCTTCTTTAAGAATCTGAACTTCAGGAGATATTGCTTCCGGCAATTGTGACTGTTGACTTATCGGTAAAGGGGCTCTTGTTGTCCCTTGTTCCCCTCTTCTGAGTTGCTTTTCTGCAAACATCTGAAAGATGGGAGATAGTAGTTTGTTCACTAAACTCGTTTGGGATGGTTGACTTGTAAACGTTCCTGGGAGAGTTTCTTTTGTTGGTTTACCGAAAACTTCTGGAGCTAAAGGCACCTTGTTTTGCTTATCCAAACTATCTTTTACGGCAGATAATAGCGCTAAAATAGCAGGTGATAGATTAGCTGTTTGAGCTGTTATCTCTTGCCCTTGACGCTCCTGTTGCACTGGCAAAGGTCTCTGTGGGACTGGCAGACCTCTTGAAACTTCAACAGATTTTGGTTCTATTAACTTATGAGTGGCTAGAGGAACCTGTGTAGGAATGACCTTTTCTTCAGTTGGTTTAGTTTCTGGGATATGTTTCGGAGCAATCCTCTCTGACTCTATTTCTTCTGGCTTAGGGGAGCTTTCGATAATCTGACTTGCTAATACTTCTTGAAGTTTGTCCTTGACTTCACCAAAAGCGTTTCTGAACAAATCCTTTAGCCCGGCGAAGAAATCTTCGCCAAGTTGATCTATCCAGTATTGATAAATTCTAGAGGCTTGTTCTTTCCAGTTCATCCCATCTATCCTTTAGCAGCTTCATGGCGAGCTTTAAGTAATTCAGCTTCTTGCCTGCTGTCGGTAATGGCTTCATAATAGTCCAGTCCTGGAGTAATGAAGCCCATAGCTACCCCGACACCGAAGGCGGTGACACCGGCGCGCCTGTAGTAGATTCTCCTCCGATTGAGCCAGAGGCCGAAGAATTCTGGATAGGTGGGTTTGCTCTGAAAGAAGGCTTCGTATCCGAATTGCTCGACGAGATCACAGAGTAACTCGAATTTTTTTTTATTTCCTCGCAGTATAACAGAAAATGATCCAAAAGTTGCACTGTCTCCAGCTCGGTCAATCCTCCTTCATCCAATGATTTAACGCTAAATATTTCACGGATTTTCAGGATGGCTTGATCGTGGGCTTTATCAGCATCTTTGCTTATTGACGTTGATACTTTGATGTCAATACTCAACTCTGGCCCTCTGGCCATCATCTTTTTATAGAGAACCAAAGGGTCGGCTATTATTTCCTCATTGCCGTTCCAATATTTGTAGATTAAACGGTCCTGAAGGCGGTAGACGCCTGTTTCAGGCTGCTCTTTTTTGGCGGTATTCTTTTTGGATTTGCCGAATAGTTTTGAAAAGAGGTTCATGGTGCCAGACCATAGTTAAAGCGTGTGATGTAGTAAAATCAGCCGGCAAGATCGGTTAGAGTGTTATTATTATGACAACGTAATAGAATTTTGTCAAGATGGTTGTCTCACTATTTATGTTATTTTGCCTCACTTAACGTGTTTCCAGGTTCGCCTCTTTATGATATCCCAAGTAGTGGATTCTTTGAGGCCAAAATAAGCCGCCAATACTTTTCCAGAATAATTCCTAGTACGATATAACCATCTGAGTTTTCTTACTTTCCATTCGGTCATTTTGGCGCACCACTGTTTTTCGCCCTTTGCTGATACACTGTAATGGTCATTACCATGACGTTTTCTATCTCGTTGATTATTTGCGTAAGTATCCCAACGTAAATTTGAAAGTATGTTGTTGTTTGGGTTCCCATCGTTGTGACAACATTCCATTCCTTCTGGACAAGAGCCAACAAAAGCTTCTAACATAAGTCTATGAACGGCGAGTGTTTGCATCTTACCTAACGGCTGCCGTAAACCTACATAAAAATGTCCCCCGCTTCCCATTCTCCACGGCTTTAACATCTTGGAAGGACAACGATAAGAAAATCTATCATAATCGTCCCCTTTTCCTGATCTTTTTTTAATTACACGGCCGAGAGAGAACACATTTCCTTTACTAGACACTTCATAAAGTCCCTCAAATCCAACTACATCTTTCCAAATCTCCTTCATGTCCTGCCTCCTGTAAAAAGGTTTATCCTAATAATACAGGAAGCTTATCGAATTGTCAATGGGACCATTCATAGACTCAGGTATCTAATGTGTGATCCCAGAGTAATACATTCAACGATCCTGTACCTCCCCCCCAAGGATCAACCGCATAAGGGATACATCTCCAATTGAGTGTAACTATGCTTTTTTCCGTTCCTAGGGGAAATTCCATAGGAGGACCGACCAGATAAGCAGCATAAAAGCGCCAAGGCTTATTTCCAACAGGAGAAAGCAAATTCAGTCCTATAAATTTATTAGCGCCACCAAAACGAGCATCACCAGATCCTAAGAGAGTGCCGGCCCTTGGCATAGCACCAATAGCTGACATTCCCAGGCTTTCACGAAGGCAAGTATCCAGAACATCGCGGTCAAAGTGAACTAAAGTCATATTGACAGCAACAGAGGCCAAAAAGGATTGCACATCTACAGGCACTTCAGGGCCAAAGGAGTCAACAATTAAGTCACGATGCCTGAAGTCTGGAGTAATACGGATTTGGGTATCGGATAAGCCTAGTTGGGTGATGCTGCCTATGCTGGTGTTCACGTTGCCTTTAACGCTCACCATGGTTTCACCATTTACAAAGAAATCACGTGACATGCTAATTCCTCCTTATGTTTCCAGGAATAGATTTTGTAAAATTTGATGAACTGCTGGAGTAACTATTATACCATCCTCTCCAAAACCTCCGAACCATTATATCTCATAAAGGAAAACGGAAGAAGCAATTTCTGGTGTTTGTGCTGTTTCACAAAATACTCCCTAGAACAAGTTCTTCACTTATATCCCTTTCATGATCCCAAAGTAAAGCGCGATCCGATGTTAATTCTCTAGTTCCACCACTAGCTTGAAGCGTTGTTGTTCTGAATGTGCTGAGAGGCAATGCCTTCCAGTGACATACTGCTAAACTTCTTTGTGTACCCAACGACAATTCCAAAGGGCGGTCTGCCAAATAAGCATAAGGAAAACGCCAAGGAAGCCCGGATGATCTCCCTGGAACCAGACTCAAACTGGTAAAGAAGTTTCCAGAGCTAAATATTGGACCATTATTTTTTAACAAAGTCCCGGCTGATCTAAAAGTCCCATCACTTGTATAGGCCATACTCTGAGCTATACAATTTCTCAATACTTGTTCATCATAATGAATTAATGATAACTTTATATCACAGTCCCCTAACATACTCATTACATTAGCCGGTATATTTGGTCCATAATCATCAGCTTGTATATTTTGGTGAAAGAACCTGGGCATAATCGTAATTGGTTCTGATGTCAGTCCTAACTCCCATAGCTTAGCATTGCCTCCACTACTTGCTAATGCTCCAACTCCTTTTACTTTTACCAGAGTTTCACCATTAATTACAAAACTACGTGCCATAATTAAACACCCGGAGGATCGATTCTCACACAATCAATTGCAAACTGATTTTCAAAGAGCTTCACTACGGTAGTCATATTTGCTTCCGGTTGCCAATAGCGCTTTTTACTATCCACTAGTCTATCTGCTGGATTGATAGTAGCTATTCCTAATCGTTCCAATTCAATCTTAGGTATATGCCAGGTAGCTCTGTGATTGGAAAGCATATCACCCTGTATAGGCTCTCCTGTCTTAACTATCAAACTTCTACGGCATTGATGAGCTATGTAGGATACAACAGTTCCTTGTTTCTGGTCATCTCCTCTTTTAAGCAGTTCAATCGTTTCCAACATCCCCCCAAAGAGGGTTCTGTGAAAAACTCTGGTGCTTTGTTGATTCAGCAACATGTTAAAAATACCAATTCCTATAGGGCCATATCATCGGTCTTATCAGAGAAGTTAAATAATTCTTTTGTTGAGTAATCAATCCTAAAGAACGTTCTTCATAACTTTCACTGCCTATTTCCATGCCTACAGGCAGAATAGCTCTCATTCTGGCTATTAATAAGTTGCAGGCAGCTCTTATCTGCGCTGGCAACATATCCACTGTAAAACCTGCCGTGTAAGTGATTCTAATATTGCCAAAGCTCTCTCCCAAAAAGGGAGATAAAAAACCTGCTTGCCGGCTTTGCGGTTTAGGCCAAAACTCATTTATCCTTATCAAAATTCCACTACGGCTTGTTCCATCCTCTTGATCTATCTTTAGAGAAAAGTCAGTCCCGTAAGTGAGTGCAGATGTCCCGGCAAAAGAGCCAGTTACGGAACCATAATAAGCACCTGAATCCAGATGAACTACTATGGTTGGTGTTGTAAATACAGGCCGGTGTCGCAATAATAATTTCAAACCTCCTGTTCCGTTGTAATATTCTGTTCTCGCTTTATAGCTCATTCCTGGACGGTTTAAGAGGGATTCTATCCAGCTTGATGCCTGTTCTAATAGGAAATTCAGTTTTTTGTCTTCACTGGCATCAGCTGGATTGATGTCCAAAGCGGACTTCAGTTCCCTAAGATCAGTGTACAGAATTTTACTAATCCTCTAAGATACTGTACGTTTATACATTAACTGAGCCACTGCTAGGAGAAAAACTAAAACCGCCTCCTGAACCAGTAGTTTTTCTTTGTGAAACAAACGCAGCCGTTAAAGTTCCAGCATAAAAATCACCACTCATAACAATAGCTCTTGCATAGCGCCGATTCCTCTGAAAGCCTGCAAAAGCCATGAATCCAGACTGGATAGACTGTCCAGATACTTGTGCTCCAAAAACTCCACCACCAGCTTGACCGCTATTTAGCCAAACAATACCGCCGGAAGCAAATACTGTAGGTAAGTCGGCAGCTGCTAAACCACTGGTAGGGTTATAAAAGTCACCGGAAGTAGTAGTATCAGACGTTTGTACTGCTACTCTAAGTTGGCCAGAGGTAAATACAGCAGTACCAGCTAAGCTTAGATTGCAATAGGTGTCTGAGTTGAGCATGTCGGCAATTAAGCCTACAACAGCGCCAGAGGCAGCATAGATCAGACCACTTCCAGCTCCACCTATTCCTATAGAGAAGTGTGAATCTGCCGCTCCTCCCAAATCGACGACTAAGTTTGCAGAATAATGTTCCGGCAGTGACAAAATGAGATCAATAACTTCTTGATCTGTAGGCATTTCATCCAAAAATTCTTTCATTGAAAATCTCCTTTTAATATGTACTATATCGTTGTATCGAGTGAATCTAAGAAAGAAAATGCTGCTTCATGACGAGCCTGTATGTCGGCTGAAAGGATACCTCTAACCCAGGTCTGGTCGTTCACGAAGGACGTGTCCCCCATAGTGGTAGCAGCAAATTCAATAGCACCAAACATGCCAATGAGCAAGTCACTCCACATACCCCCAATGATATAAGTAAGTGTAGATGAAGTTCCCTTACTCCTTACTTGGCTAATCTGAGTGGAAGTAACTACCGGATGGCCTGCTATTGTAGCTTGAATGCCGGCTCCGGCTTCCCGGATTAAATTAAACAAGAATGGTCCAGATCCATCTCCTTGCGCCACCGAATCCGATCTTAGTTGATAAAACTTATAGAGCGTTTTTGGCCTCATAATGTAGGCTTCAAACTCAGCATTGGATTCTTCGACAGCTGCAATAAGACGGTAGGCATCTTGACCCCTGATAGCATCACCATTAGCGCGGACATCACTGGAAACAACAGTATTGATGTTCTGCATATTGATAAGACCTCTAGGCCGTGTATCCCCACCGGCTCCTTCCAAACCAGCCAGGTCTAAGCCCAGGGCCAAACTCTTCGTCATATCATCACGCATCAAAGCTTCCGCTGCCGGCGAAGCAAAGCGAATCAGCTCATTAGGAGCTTTGATAAGAACTGCAAGCTTCTTTGCCTGGAGAGTGACTTCACCAGTACCTACGGTAGATTCCGTAATAGGAGCATTTTCACCCACCCAATAGGTATTGGAAGCCGCTGTCTGCCGTGGATACTTTATACGCCCTTGAGGTGGAAGAGGGACAGTAC
>ERZ1292625.1039-Hain-H41-01um-R1-1039-length-36508-cov-24_pt1 | contig 36508 bp, 38 predicted proteins | sample MGYA00564400_ERZ1292625 | MGnify/ENA primary metagenome ERZ1292625 (study PRJEB36523, sample SAMEA6512639) | groundwater metagenome | collected 2019-01-08 | study: AquaDiva: Metagenomics assemblies of 32 groundwater samples
CAATTTGCAATTTGCATTTTTCAATGGAGCGAAGCGACGTTCACCGCCACCTGCTCCATTTGAAATGCTCCTGCTTGACCTTTTCCTGGAGTTTGATGATCCCCTCCATGAGCGCCTCGGGCCGCGGCGGGCACCCCGGGATGTAGACATCTATGGGGAGGAACGCATCGGCGCCCTGAACCGTGCTGTAGGAATTGAAGATGCCCCCGCTACATGCGCAGCTGCCCATGGCGATCACGTACCGCGGCTCCGGCATCTGGTCATAGACCCGCCGCACGATGGGCGCCATTTTCTTCGTGATGGTGCCGGCGATGATGATGAAGTCCGCCTGGCGCGGCGATCCCCGGAAGATCACCCCGAATCGGTCAAGGTCATAGTGAGAAGCGCCGGTCGTCATCATCTCGATGGCGCAGCAGGCAAGCCCGAAGGTCATGGGCCACATGGACGACATCCTGCCCCAGTTCACGATCTTGTCGATGTTCGTGATGATGACGTTCGCGCCCGGAATGATCTTCAGGCCTTTTTCTATTTCGATCGGTTCTACAGTCTGGACAGTCACCATGCTGCTTCCCTACTCTCTTGCATATGCACTCCGCATTCCGCACTCCGCATTCGTATCAGTCCCACACAAAAGCCTCTTTCTTCCAGGCATAGATAAACCCGAGGACCAGCACAGCCATGAACAGCATCATTTCGACCAGCGCATACAGCCCGAGTCCGTCAAAGACCACGGCCCAGGAGTAAAGAAAGACCGCCTCCACGTCGAACACCACAAAGAGCATGGCAATGAGGTAGAACTTGATGCTGAAGCGGTACCGCGGCTCACCCACCGGAGGGTTCCCTGACTCATAGGGCAGCAGCTTGTCCGGGTACGGCCTCCTCAGCCTGAACAGGCCGCCCACGAGGAGGGTCCCGGCGCCGAAAGCCAGGGCCGCCACCATGAGCAGAATGATCGGCAGGTAGTTCACGGGTATAAAGCTGCCTGGTGTCATCGGATCCGTTCTCCTCGCCTACCCCGGATAAACCGGAAAAGCTTTCTCGCGCAAAGCCGCAAAGAACATCATAAACCTTGGCTTGCCAAATGAATCACCCCGCAGCAAGCTGACGGGGTATCTGGTCATTAATTCTCCCCTCCCTACGATGGGAGGGGATCAAGGGGAGGGTGATGCGTTCGACATTCCCGCACTTCACCCTCACCTAACCTCTCCCATCAAGGGAGAGGAACCTATAAGGTGACCCTGTGGCAAGCTACAGGGAATTGCAAGTTCAAGATTTTGACTTTCTTTGCGACTTGGCGCCTTTGCGCGAACATTTTCTTGCCGTCCTGAGAAGAATTTGATTCCTGTGTTACTAAAATACGGGCCCGAATTCGGCGATCTCCCGCGCATATCTCTCTCGCTTGAGCGCCGACGCCTCTGCCGCCGAAACCCAGCGGAGCGCATGGGCCGTGCATTTCGTGACGCAGGCGGGCTTCAGGCCCTTGTCGATCCGGTCTTTGCAGTAGTCGCACTTGATGACCCTGCCCGTCTCCGGGTTCCACTGCGGCACGCCCCAGGGGCATGCCGTGATGCAGGACTTGCACCCCACGCAGAGAGCCTGTTCGACGAACACGATGCCGTCCTTCGCCCGCTTCTGCATCGCGCCCGTCGGGCACGCCGACGCGCACCACGGCTTTTCGCAGTGGAAGCAGGGCATGAAGGCGAACTGTATTTTCGGTATGCCTCTCACCATTTTCGGCCCCACGGGGATGATCCTGCAATACCGGGGACCGACGGGGACATTGTTCTTCGTCTTGCAGTGCACCTCGCAGGCATAGCAGCCGATGCACCGTTTCTGATCCTGATAAATATAGTAAATGCTCATGATGACCTCTCCTTATCCTTCGCTCAAGCCTTCTTTACGCTCACCATACACTCGAGATACGCCACGCCGCCGCCGACGGGGTCGACCGTTTCGAGGAGCCCGGACTCGAGTTTTGTGTCCCGCAGGCCCTTCTTGAACGACCGGGTTTTGAGCGGTATCTCATTGCCGAAGCCGTGGAGCATGAACACCGCTTCGGGATGGATGAAGGGGGTCGCCTTCACCTTGATCGTGCCGCTGTACCCATCGGCGCTCACCATCGCCATGCCGCCGTCCTTGATCCCGAGCTTCTCGGCCTCCTCGTCATTCAACCACAGGACATTCTCCGGCACGATCTCATTGAGATACACATTGTTCTGTGATTGCGCATGGGTATGCACCGCCGTCCGCCCGAATGCGAGCCTGAAGGAACCCACATCAGGTTTTTTGGGGCTTACATACGGCGCCAGTGACTCAAACTTGCTTTTTGCAAGTGACGGGGAAACGATCTCGATTTTTCCCGACGGCGTGTTGAACTTCAGCGCTGCCCGGTCCATCATGATCGGCTTCGAAGAGAGGCTCACCGAGCCCTTGGCGTCGAAATCCGAGATCTTGACGCCGGTACCATCGAGCTGGTAATTCCAGATTTCCTCAATGCTATTATAAGGGAAATACTTGCCGCTCCCCATCTGCTCGGTGATGAGCTTGAATATCTCCCATGCCGGTTTGCTGTCGTACCGCGGGCTGATCGCCTGTTTCCTCATGATAATGCTCGGCTTCGGCCCTTTCTGCACCGAAAGGATATTGGATCGCTCAAGATAGGTGGCCTCGGGCAGGATAACGTCGGAATACCAGCCGGTCTCGCTGTAATTGACATCGATCGAGACAAGGAGCTCGAGGTTGTCGAGCGTCTTTTTTTGCGCCTCGGGGTCGGGCAGGGAAGCGATAGGGTCGTACCGGTAGGCAAAAAACGCCTTGATCGGATAGGGCTGTCCCGTGCGTATCGCCTTGTACAGGTTCACGATATGGCCCGTGCCCATGGATTTGCCGGCCATTTCGGCATCGACGATCTTGTCCTTCACCTCGGGGATATTCTCGCCGAGCGAGTGCAATGATTTCGCGCCGGCGTCCTTTGCCCCCTTTGCAATGATCAGCCCGCCCTTTGCTTCGATATTCCCCATCAGGGCATTGAGGATGTAAATCGATCTGCTGCTGTAAAATGAATCCACGTAGCGGGCCAGCATCCATCCGCCGTGGAATATCACTCCCGGCTTGGACGCGCTGACGTCGCGGGCGAGGTCGATGATCTCCCGGGCCGGAATGCCGGTCTCTTTTTCCGCCCACGGGGGGGTGTAGGCAGCCACAAAGCTCTCGAGTTCCGCCAATCCCGTTACCCATTTACTCACGAAATCGACATCATAGAGTCGTTCTTTCAGGATCACATGGATGAGGGCAAGATTCAGGGCATAATCCGTGCCTGGTCGTATCATCAGGAATTTGTCGGCTTTGGATGCCGTGACCGTTGCCCGAATATCGATGTAGGTCAGCTTTGCTCCGGCCTCCAGCGCATCGAGGATATTGTTCACCTCTTTCACCTGAAGCGATTCAAAAACATTTCTCCCGTAGAGCACGATATGCTTCGTATTGGTAAAATCGTACCCGAGATCGCCGCGGCCGTACCCCAGAAGCGATTGACACGCGATGTTGACATTTTTGCCGCAGGTGGCATCGTGGTCCAGATAATTCGGAGAGCCAAGCGCCTTCATGAAGCTTTTCGTCAGGTCCGTAAACGGTCCGCTCCGGTCGGCGAGGGCGATGGCCTTCGCGCCGTGCTTTTTCGTTATCTCTTTGAGTTTTCCCGAGATGAACTCTAGGGCCTCGCCCCAGGTCGCCTTCTTCCACTGCCCTGATCCCCTCGGCCCGGTGCGGATCATGGGGTGTTGAGGCCGCTCCGTATCGTATTCAAAGGCAAGGCCCGCGGACCCCTTTGCGCAGAGGCTTCCCTCGATGCCCGGCACATGGGGATTGCCCTCGATCCACTTCACCATGCCGTCCTCCACCTCCACCCGGATGGGGCAGCGGACTGCGCACATTCCGCACATGCTGTATACAGACGAAGTCTCTCCCATTGTTTCCTCCCAAACCGCGTTACAAGATACTCCTCACCCCTCCCCGTCCGGCGCCTTCGCGGGGAAGGGTGAAGGTCAATTCGTTAATACACCCCGAGCAGGTTCAAGGCGAGAATCACCAGCCCTGCCACAGCTATCTTCTTGACCGTCGTCGGACTGACGCGCTTGGCTATCTGCGGCGCGATGTATCCGCCCAGGATGGCTGCGGGGAACATGATGAGAAAAAACAGAAAGTCGAAGTTTCCGAACTGGTAGTGGCGCATGGTCCCCATGAGGGTGTTGAAAAAGATCGCCAGCAGCGAGCTTCCAACGACCACATACATGGGAAGCCCCAGCCCGACCGTCATTAAAGGAACCATGAACGGCCCGCCGCCGAACCCGAACATTGATGAAACAATGGCGATCAGGAAACCGCCGATGCATCCCAGAACTATGTTGATCTTGAACTCATGTCCCCAGAATTCGACTATCATGATATCCCTCCTTCGTAATTATGCGTTATGTGCCTTCCGTTGCGGTTAACCCTGTTTTGTCTTCGCGGCCTCTTCGGCCTTCTTCTTGAACTCTTTCAGAATCGCCTGCTCCTTCTTGTTCTTTTCCAGGTAACCCGGGGTCGTCTGCCAGAACATGAGGCCGGCAAGGATCAGCAGGATCCATCCGAAGACGAATTTAAACTGTTCCAGGGTGATCAGCTCCGTCAGCTTCGGCCCGATAAAACCGCCGACCACCATGGCGAGGCCGATGGCAACGCCCAGCTTCCAGCTGATAAACTTGATCTTCGAGTAGTTGTAGATGCCGCTCCCCTGGGAAAAGAGGACTGTCGGCATGACCGTTCCGGCCACGATGGTGTGAGGTATGGGCCAGATGGAAACAAGGAGCGGATTCATGATAAACCCGCCTCCCGCGCCCATGAGGACGCCGAAAATGGCGATTGCCAGGGTGAGGAAGAACGGACCGAAGAGGTTCACGCTCGTCCCCCCATTACTGAGATAGACAAGGGGAAAATTGATTTTATTATCGAACGATACAGGCCGGCTCTTCGTGTTCTTATCCACGGCGGCGGATAAATAGTACGTGCCCGGCGCAAGACCTTTCCGGATTTTTATTTCCGCCTTATAGCTCCCGTCGGGATGTACCTCGACATCGGCGCTGAATACCTTGTCGGAGGATATGAAGCGCGCCTTCACGAGCTGCATGGAGCGCTTGGCGTTTTCCTTTTCATCCATTGTCGGAAGAGGCGTTCCCCGCGACCCGATGATGCTGCCCATGAGCGTGGCCTGGTATCGGTCGATCTTCCGAGCACCGGGAACGGAGTAGGCAACGTCCGCGCCGAGGTCCTTCAGCGCCTTGGAGTAAGACCATTTCTTGCCTTCCTTCCTGATTATGTCGAGATTTTCCTTCTGCTCTCTCGGAACAAATATCTTGTAATAGGCGGGCATTTCATGGGTCATGTAGAGAATATAGGGTCTCTTTCCCGTTTCCTTGTCCGCCTCGGCGTCGAACCGGGAGGCCCGCACCGTCTTCTCCGCCCACACCTCAAGGTAGACCGGCTTGCCTACCGGCGCTTGGCCGGTAACGATGATCGTGCCGCCATTGTTCAATGATGTTTTGTCGATCAGAACGGTCGGTGCAACTGCTCTTGACGCGTTCTTTGCGCCCGCCTTTGCATCAGTTCCTGCCCCGGACTTTACAGCCTGCCCGGCCGGCTTCGGCTTCTCGGCAAAGGCGCCGTTCTGCCAGAGCATGATGAAAGCTGCGGTTACTGCAATGACCAGCGACAACCAGAAACGTTTCATAGGACCCCCTCCTCTAATTTTTTTGCAGCGCGTACCATCAACTGAAAAAGTGGATGAGAAAGCGCATGCATTCTCATAGCAAAGCAATTGCAGTGCCATATTCATAACATATGGATTTTAATGGATTGCTGTGAACAGCGGAGCTTTGAGTGTTCCCGAAGGGGAACGCAGGGGAGGGGTGAAAAAAGGCAAAATGTTCCCAAAAGGGAACGCAGGATCATTCAATTCCGTATTCCTTCAGCTTTTTCCAGAGCACTTTTCTGCTGATTCCAAGGCGCTTCGCAGCCTCGATTTTCTTGCCCCCTGCTTCGCTGAGCGCATTCAAAAGCCTCTGTTTTTCAAAGCATCTGATGCTTGCATCCAGGGAAAGGGCGTCGGTGATACAGGGAATCGTTTCAGAACCCCCCGTTATCTCTTCAGGGAGATGTTTTCGGTCTATGACGCTGTTTTTTGCGAGAACAACGGCCCTCTCAACAGCGTGCTTCAGTTCCCTCACATTCCCGGCGTAGGTGTAGGCGAGCAGGGCCTCGTAGGCAGGCTGCGACAGGGACAGGTCGGCCCTGTGGTATTTATTCTTGAAGTAGTTGAGGAAATGGTCTATGAGATAGGGGACATCTTCCTTCCGTTCTCTGAGCGGCGGCAGGGTGATGGGCACCACGTTGATTCGATAGAAGAGGTCTTCCCTGAACCCTCCCGCTGCAATGCGTTCCTTCAGGTTCTTACTCGTGGCGTATACACTCCGCACATCCACCTTGAGAGGGGCATTGCCGCCCAGCCGGGTTATCAAGCCGTCCTCCAGGACCCGGAGCAGCTTCGGCTGCAAAGACATCGGGATGTCGCCGATCTCATCAAAAAAGATGGTGCCGCCGTCGGCAAACTCGAATTTGCCCTTGCGGGTCTCCGTCGCGCCCGTAAAGGCCCCCTTTTCGTGGCCGAACAGCTCGGACTCAAAAAGATTTTCAGGTATGGCCGCGCAGTTGATCTTGACGAACGGCTTTTCACCTCTCCGGCTCAACCGATGGAGGGCGTTTGCAACCAGTTCTTTTCCCGTTCCGCTCTCCCCCTGAACGAGGACAGGTACGTCCGTAACCGCCACTGATGCAATGCGATCGAAGACGTCCTTCATCGCGGGACTGACCCCGATGATGTTCTCAAATTCAACTTTCTCCCGCAGGGTCTCTTTCAGGAAGCTTACTTCGTCTTCGAGCTTCTGAAATTTCAAGAACCGCTCCACGGCAATCAGAAGTTCTTCGTTGGCGAAGGGCTTCGCAATATAATCAAAAGCCCCCTTTTTGATGGCCTGCACAGCGCTCTTTATTTCCGCATGCCCCGTAATGATGATCACACCCGTCTTCGGGGAAACGGCCTCCGCCTTTTCAAGGATCTCGAACCCGTCGTGGTACGGGAGTTTGAGGTCCGTAATGATCAGCTCGTATGCGGTGTTTTCCAGGGCGCGAAGTCCTTCGCGTCCGTCCGCGCACACGGAGACGGCATATCCCTGATAGGCCAGGAAATGGTTCATGCCGAGCCGCATGATGGGATCATCTTCTACGATAAGAATGCGCTTTTTCATCATGAGAGCGGCAGCTGCACGGTAAAGGTCGTGCCCTCCTCCGAGGTTTTCACCGTGATATCTCCTTTATGCTGTTCAATGAGCGCCTTGCTCACCGAGAGCCCCAGTCCGGTCCCCTCGCCGGTGTCCTTGGTGGTAAAGAACGGATCGAATATGCGGGTGATCACCTCGCGGGGAATCCCCTTCCCGGTATCGGTAAAGGACACCCGGCACTTTGATTCGTCGCTCTCCGTCCTGATGGTAAGGACCCCGCCGCCCTCCATGGCCTGGACGGCATTTATGATAAGATTGAGAAAAACCTGCTCGAGCTTGTTGGGGTCAACCATGAGTGCGGGAAGGTCCCCGGACAGCTGCTCAACGAGCTTGATCCCCTTCTTCAAAATCGTGTATTCCGAGAGTTTCAGCACGTTCCTGACAATCGTATTAATGGATGACCGGGACATGCTCAATGCCGAATTTTTTGAAAAATCGAGGAGCCGCTTCACAATGCTCTGGATCCTGTCGAATCCGGATTTGATGACCTCGATGTGCTGCCTCCTGGTGTCCTCGTCCATGTTCGTCTCGATCAAGTTATTGAAGCAGAGGCCGATCCCGCCCAGCGGATTGTTGATCTCATGGGCGACCCCGGCTGCCACCTGGCCGAGAGCGGAGAGCCTGTCGAGGCGGAATTTCTCCTGATTTGCCTCCTCAAGTTCCCTGAGATTGCTCTTCAGGTCGCCGACCATCTGATTAAAAACCTCGATCAGTTCCCCCACTTCGTCGCCGCAGGACTCGCGATAGACGATGCACTTCTTGCAGTCACCGATCTTTTCAGCGGCGCCGCCCTGCACGCAGCCGAAGCACCTGGTGCCCGATATCGTCCAGCACCGCTGTTTGCCGTAGGCCGGGCAGTCTTTCAGGTCGCAGCCCTGGACCTCCCAGCAGTTCTGCAGAGAGTCGTTCGGCACCGTCACATCCAGGTTCCCCGTCTGCACCAGCTCCATTTTATCTTTGAGTTTTTTCATGGGCGTCGTAAGCTGCTTCGCGAGGGCGACGGCGCCCCCTATTCCGATAAATATGACGAGCGCGGAGATGAAATAAACATACCGCTTGAGCTCCTTCATAGTATCCTCGACCACCGCCTCCGTACTCTCCCGTGAAAATCCGACCATGACCATGCCGACAACTTCGTATCCTATTTTAACCGGGACAAGTATCTCTTTGACGCCGTCTTGGGAACTGTCGCCGATGTATGTTTCTCCCTTGGTGAGGACGCTCAGCGCCTGTTTCTGAAGCCGGGCAGGAAGCGTCTGTCCGAGAAACACCCGATTCGTATGCGCAACAATGCGTTTGTCCCGGTCAACGACCACCAATGCGTACATGAATCCGGGCGTCTGTGCAATTGCTCTCACAAGTCCATCGAGCCTCAGGGGATCCATTAAGATGAGGGGCTCAACGGCATCCTTGGCCAGGTTTCGCACGATCACGACGTGGTTCTTATCCATCTCCGATCTCAGGGCGCTCTTCTGGTGGCTGATAATGAGGCCGGTGACGATCACCATCATGACGGCGACCAGGGAAAAAACCGCCACGGAAAATTTCTGGACCAGGCTCAGTTTCCTGAATATTTTCTTGAGATTTATGTTCATGTTCAGTATCGTCTGAGGGCCTCGAATTCAGCCTCATCGGCCTCCCGGAAGCCCCTGATCCTGGCCGCCTTCAGTACGTCCCGGTCGCGAAGTTCCGTCAAAAGACGCGTGACCGCCTTGACGAGGGACGGATCGGTATTCCGGCACAAGGCAAAGGGCCAGTTCGGGAGCGGCTCCGTCCTCGCCAGTACCCGTATCCTTTTCATATCGACCGCGTCTTTCCATACCACCAGCGCGGATTCCCTCACAAAACCGGCATCCGCCTCTCCCCGGTAGACGCCCAGGATCACGTTCTCCTGTCTTTTGGCGTCGACAATATTCATGTCTTTTTCCACATCGATGCCGTTCCGCAAAAGAAATAATTTTTGCGAAAGATATCCGCCCGCCGATTTCGGCGAAGTGATAAAGACCTTTTTATTCTTCAATCCATTGATGTGCCTGATGCTGCTGTCGGCCCTCGTGATGATCACCCCCCTGAAGCTCTCCCCCCCTTCCATCCCGTCCTCGGAAGGGCTGTCCTCGCCGATGGTCGTTACGAGCGGCCGCAGGTCCACCTCCCTGTCAATTAATGAAAAGATATAGGGGTTCTGATAGGAAAAATCCACCGCGCCCCTCTTCACCACATCCATAAAATCATCAAAGTCCCTGGGGACGACGAGCTTGAATTCATATCCCGTCTTTTGAGACAGGTACCGCATCAACGGTTCATACCGCTTATAGAGCGTTATGGCTGAATAGAGGGGAAGGACCGCGACCTTGATCGTCTTCGGACCATACTCGATATGGTCCCTCCCCGTAAGGTTCTTTATCATTACCCGGACCACATCGAAGTCCCTGTCCTCGGCGGCGACAAATCCTCCGATACGTTCATCAACGGCCGGGAGACTCCGCCCGTCGGATAACGATACGAGACCTTTGATGATGACTTCCCTTGTTGCCGGCAGGAGTCGGCGCGACGCGCAGAGAACGAACTGGGGTATCGCCTCGGAGGTCTTTATGATGACCAGTCCATCCTCGGTGTATTTTTTCGCCACAAACTCGCTGAGAGCCCCCACATCATGGTTGCCGATGAGGATGGAAAGGGCCACGCTGTCTTCCTGCTGGAGATGGTCCACGGAGGCAAAGTCCTTAATGCCGATGCCGACTTCATTCAGCATGGACAGGGGAATGAGATAGCCGAACGACGACTGCTGGTTGCCGAGGGCAAGCCGCTTCCCTTTCGCATCCACGACCTTCCCTATACCGCTGCCGCTCTTTGCGATCAACACGCTGCGGGACGTGGCGCCCTCTTTCGTGACGGTCCTGACAAGGGGGATAACGTTCTCTCTGTAGCGGGCCCGCACTTCACAATAGGTTGCGGGATCAAGACAGGCGATATGGACCTGACCGGTTCCCAGCTCCCGGATGGCCGCGTCATAGTCCTTGGCGATTTTGATGTTTACGGGCCTCTTCAGGGTATTTTCAAGGTGGTACTTCAACGGGAGGAATCTTTCATACATCGAGCCGGCGCTTTCCACGGGAAGGATGGAGAGAATAAGGGGGGGAACGGCCTGCCGGGGAGAGGCCTTCGTTTCAGCGCTGTTCGTGATGCTATTCGTATTGCCCTGATCTGAACATGCAGCGACGGTTGCCAGCACGGTGAGTAAAATTGCTGTTCTTTTCATAACACATCCATAGTTCAGGCCGCCCCCGGCGCCGGAGATATCCGGCCTCCTGACGGCAGGGGGACTCTTCCTGGTTCCGGAACCGGCCCATGATGTTCACCAATGCATCCCAAGGACCCGCGATCGAACGGGATTTTGCCCGTGTGCGGCCATTATACACCGGCTCCGGGCAATACAAAAGCGGTTTTTCTCCGGCAAAAAAGGCGGACGGGCAAAGGAGCAGCGCGATCCGCGCCTGTCCACCAGGGAAAAGCGATACACTGCACGATCATGCCGGTCGAACGGCCCCTACTCTTGCATTCCGCTATTCAATACGGTAGAATTTAACAATTCGGGTAACTACTCAGGTCTGCCGCAAAAAGACGCAGAAGTCACAAAAGGTTGTAGCGTCGGGGTTTATCCCCGACGATTAGTCGCCCTCAGTAAATGAGGGCGCTACAGAGGACCTGGGTAGTTACAAAATTCGGAGGAAAAACCGTGGACCCTTATTCGAAAGATCAGCTCCTGTCATTTTACAACATGCACCTGAAGCAGTTCGGCGACCGGCCCGAGGCGCTCCGCTGGACGCCCAAGGGCCAGCTCATGCGCTATCACGCGCTCCTCGAAATCGCGCCGGACCTGAATGACCGGAAGGTCCTGGACTTCGGCTGCGGCACGGGCGACTTTTACCGCTTCCTGAGGCGGAGGGGGATCGAGGTGCAGTATACCGGTGTGGACGTCAACGAGAACTTCATTAACCTGGCGCGGAAAAAATACCCCGAATGCACCTTCAAGGTCATGGACCTCGATGAGGACTCTTTGAATGAGTTCTACGATTACATCTTCATCTGCGGCGTGTTCAACCTGCTCGTCCCGGGGGTCGCCGATGACCTGAAGAACGCCCTCGTCAACCTCTTCAAATATTGCAACAGGGGGCTCGCCCTGAACGCCCTTTCCTCTCATACTCCGATCAAGGACATGGAGCTCAACTATACTTCACCGGAGGAAATGGTCAAATTCGCGCTGGAGAGCCTCTCGCCCTCCGTTGCCGTCCGCCACGACCACATCCCCTACGACTTCACGCTGTTCGTCTACACGTCGTATAACGAAATCGACCTGTAAAAGGAGCGGTCCATGACCACGAAAAAGACAGCGCTCGTTACGGGCGCGAACAAAGGCCTGCGGCTCGCGACCCTCGGCCCCGACGGCCCGACGGGGAAGTTCTTTCATGGAGATGAAGAACTGCCGTGGTAAGTGGTGCGAGTACGTTGATTTGATGAGACGAATACACTAAGAAGTTTCCCGACGATCTGATCAGCGGCGGAGTTGCATGGCGCGCACCGGGCCGGCGTGATCCCCTCTTTTATTGCAGCCCGGTTTAATCGGCTCTCCAAAGCGCTGCCGCAGGGTCTGCACGAATGCCGCGTCCGCTCTCGGAGATGCGATCTCCAGCGGCGAGTACCCGCGCTTCCAGGCAAGGTAGAATGTGGTGATAAGGAGGATGCCGGTGATAACGAAGTTTGGCCAGGCGTTGAGCTCCCACTGGCCTGAGCAGGAGAATTCACGGGGAGAAAAGGGGAGAAAATACGGAATCACCCACCGGTCGTCTCCGGGACCGCGGGCGCCGACGAAGTCACCAAGGAGGTGAAGATGGAAGCTCACAAAAACGAGCGCTGCAACAGCCCGGTTTCGAGCGCTGAGCAGGAAGGCGACCAGCGTTACGAACAGGCCGAACAAAAGGTTGTGGCCGAGGACATGGTGGTAATTGCTCCACCAGAGCAGGGGGTTGCCGCCGTTCCGCGTGAGGGCCTCGGCGACGATGCCGAAGCCGTCAACATCGGGGATCAAGCCGGCTGCCGTCACCATGATCCGTTCTTTCCGTCCGAACCGCCTGCTGCCGTTGGCAACGAGCCATCCGGCGAGTAAATGAGTGACCGGACTCATGATATGTCCTTCAAGCCTTCGGGCCCTTGCTCTTCCTGGCCAGCGCCCCGCCCTTGGACAGCAGTACCGCGAATACGGCAATGCCGACGGCGATGCCGATAAAATACGCGATCCCGCTTTCAATCACAAAAAAACCCCGCAAGCCTGCCAGCAAAACAACCACTCCCGCGATTTGCATCAGCAATCCCTTGTTTCTCTCAGACATTGTAATCCTCCTTTCGGACAATAATATCGCCGTTAACAGGCCACTATGAGGTAAAGTATAGCATACTATTTGTAATATTTTTGGTCTTCCCCAAGGAAAAAAGTGCGCATTGCTGCCGGGCGATTCACCTTGCTGAGATTGATCGGAACTTACCGTCGAGTTTCGTTTGATATGTGCGGCAGGCGCTAACGATGTGAGGCGCGGAGTGCGGCTATGGGAGAATCGTTCCCTTATGAAAAAAAAACATTATTCCTCAGCAGAATCCTCATCCGTCCCAAAGGCGCCTTTTATCCCCAGTTCCTTGATCTTCTTCCTGAGCGTATTGCGGTTGATGCCGAGCAGGTTCGCGGCGCGCACCTCGCCGCCCTCGGTCTTTCCGAGCATGAGCGTGATGAGGTGCATCTCGAGAGTTGTTGACGTGGCTTATGAAGCTAATGCACGCCCTTCGATAGATACAGGCCGTACAGCAAAGAACCCCAGGCGACCAGCGTCACCGTGGTCGCAGACTTCCCCTTGTCAACATCGTTCGCTCTGCCGATCAGGAAGGACAGGAAAAACGTCACGATCGCAAAAAACAGCATGCCCGCTACTATCATGATCTTCGCCTCCTTTTCCCTGTTCCGGATATCAGGGACGCTCTTTCTCTCAGGTCCCGCATACCTCGCACAGTTCGTTCCGGGGAATCCTGACCTTCCGGAATTCCATGTCCAGCGTGTTGAACACCAGCATCTCCGAGAGCAGCGGCTTGCCGTACCCGGCGAGCATTTTGACGGCCTCCAGGGCCATTATGCACCCGAGCAGGCCCGATACGGCGCCGAGCACCGGAAATCCGAGCTCCTCCCATGACGGGTCGTCCTCGGGATACACGCAGTGGATGCAGGATGTAACCTGAGGGATGACATTAAAGATATAACCTTCCATCCCGTTCATGGCCGCCTCAACCATGGGAATGCCCTTCTCGATACAGGCCTTGCTCAGGATCCTGCGCTCGGAGAAATTCGGCCGTGCAGACAGGGCGATCTGCGAGGTGAGAAGCAGCTCCTGTACATTGCTGCCCGTGATCCGCTCGTCGAGGGCCTCGATCTCCACGTCGGGATTGATCTGGCGGATCGTCTTCTTTGCCTGCAGGACCCTGCTTGTCCCGATCGCGTCGTCCCGCATCAGTACCTGCCGGTTCATATTGGAAACGGTAAGCTTCCCCTGATGCACAAGGACCAGCCTGCCGATGCCGGCCACGGCAAGGTAAAGGGCCGCCGTGCCGCCCAGACCGCCGACGCCGGCCACCAGCGCCGTGGTATTCTTCAGCCGTTGCTGATGCTCTGCGGTAAATCCCTCAAGCATCATCTGGCGGCGGTACCGCTCCCGGTCGTTCTGCGTAAGTTGTTTTCCCATATCATCACACCGACCCGTCGTAATCCTCGCCAATGCGCGACATCAGCACTTCGAGTTCCATGTCCTTGTCCTCGCCCAGGATCCCGCAGGCATCGGCACGGCACTGCCTGCAATGGGTCATCTGCTTGATAAAGGGCCGGCACTGCTCGCGCAGCCTGCCGATCTCCGCATGCGAAGGCCTTGTCATGTGAGCGAACTCGGCCTGGGGAATAAGCGGAAGAATGTTCATGATGTCCACGCCGAGCTTTCCGGCCCGTTCCGCGATCAGCGGGATCTCGTGATCGTTCACCCCGGGGATGAACACGGTATTGACCTTGGTGATAAGGCCCGCGTCGATCGCATTCTCCAGTCCCCTCCACTGGTTTGCCAGGAGCAGTTCCCCCGCCGCTCTCCCCTCATATCGCCGCCCCTGGTAAATGACCCAGGAATAGATTTTTTCCGCGGTCTCGGGAGAAACAGCATTGATCGTGACGGTCAGGCTCTTCACCCCTGATGCGATAAGCTGCTCCAGCCTGTCCGGCAAAAGGAGGCCGTTCGTGGACACGCAGAGCGTGAGATCGGGGTACTCCCCGTATATCCGCCGGAGCACGACGTACGTCGGGGCATTGACGAGAGGATCTCCGGGGCCGGCGATACCTACGACGCTCAACCTGTCGCTCCGTTCTATGAGCACCCTGGTCCGATCAACGGCCTCATCCGGGGTCAGGATCCGGCTCGTGATCCCCGGCCGGGACTCATTGGCGCAATCGAATTTTCTGAAGCAGTAGCGGCACTGGATATTGCAGGCAGGCGCGACCGGCAGATGGGCCCTTCCGAAGAGGTGGTGCGCCTCTTCCGAGAAACAGGGATGCACCTTGATAAGTTCTTTGCCTATATGTCCGGGATTGCGCATGCTCTCCTCCTTTTGACGGCCTACCGACCTGTACAGTCTCTATAGCAAGATCATTGCCGCGGGCCGAACGTTGATTATCAAGGAGTTGAATTGCGGAGACGGAAACAACTGCACGGACCAGAGGCAATTGCATGTTTTCGAGGCAGTACAATCCGCATTCCGCATTCCGCTTGTACCCGCGTTATCGCAAGAGCAGGGTGAAATCCGCATCATACGGTCACATGCACATGGCACTTCTTGGTGCAGGTGCGCGCGCATGCTTCGCAGCCGATACAGTTCTCAGGCCGGGCGATAGACATGACCTTGTTGCCCATATCGTCGCCGTATTCGTCCTCGCCTTCAAAAGGTTTTTCGATGAGCTCCAGCACGTCGAAACCGCAGACCTTGTAGCAGCGGCCGCAGCCGATGCACTTGTCGATCTCGATCGTTTCGATGAATTTCGGCGTCCAGGGCCTGCCGCCCCGGGTTGTTCCGGTGATTGTCGGCATGATGACTCCTTTTGTGGATATTGATGAAACGGGGAAACGGGGAAACGGAGATAAAGACAATCCTCTTCTCCGTTTCTCCCCCTCTCCGATTCACCGTTTCATAACTTAACCTATGCAATGGCCTCGCCATTGCGCTCGCCGGTCCGGACGCGCAACGCGCCTTCAATGGGAGAGACGAAGATCTTTCCGTCGCCGGCCTTGCCGGTCCGGTTCACCGTGATGAGAGACTTGACGATCGTTGTCACCACGTCGTCGGGCACGACGATCGTGAGCAGCCGCTTCGGCACAAAGAGCGCGACCTTCGGCAGCGTGTGGTCCAGCGCATAGGTGGACGGCGTGGGCTTGAGCTTCACCGCCGTGCAGTAGCTGTCCGGCATTTCCGCGTCCATCTCCGCGCATAGGGCGCCTTTCTGCTTACCCCGACCCTCGACGCTCTGGATCGTGAGCGACGAATAACCGAGCTCGTCAAGCGCCTTTTTCGTTTCCGGGAGCTTGTCCCGGCGTATAATGGCGGTGATCTCTTTCATGTGGTAGTACCTCCTCAGAGCGCAGGCTAAAGCCTGCGGCTACCTGTTTTATTCCGCAATCCGAAATCTGAAATCTACAATGCCACTACAGCCCCGCTTCACCGGTCCTTACCGTATATGCAGCTTCCACGGGGCTGACAAAGATCTTGCCGTCGCCGATGAACCCGGTCCGGGCCTTTTCATGGATCACCTTGACGACCGTGTCCATGTCCTTGTCGTCGACAACCGTCATGATAAGCACCTTCGGCAGTTCATCATAGTGCACCGGTCCGACGGTCAGCCCCTTTTGCTTACCCCTTCCGAACACCGGAACCTTCGTGAGCGATGGAAAGCCCGCGCCCTCAAGCGCCAGCACTACCTCCTGCTCCTTTTCCGGCCGAATAAACGCCCTGATCATCTTCATGGTTTATTTCCTCCTGTTTTTTATCTGAACTCCGAACTTTGCCTGCACCCAGCGCTTATGAGTGCAACGCGCGAATGCAGGGTGAACTCTGAACTATGTTTTGTGCATCGCCTTCCTGAGCCACGGCGGTGGCGACGTTTTGATGGTCTCAGCAAGCTGTTTCAGCGCCCTCTCGATCGCCACCGGCTCCTTTACCTTCATGGGCATGATGCCTTTTTTGACCAGCCGCGCTGCCGAAGGGCCGCCGATCTCCGCAAGATAGATGAGCTTGCAGTCCGCAAGACGATCAACCTTGTTCTGGACCGCGCTGTCATGCAGCGGGCCCGTGTCTTTGGTGTCCATGACCGCCCTGTCCATGCCGTCGGCGAACTTCCGTATTTCAATGAAACAAAATCCGCCTTCGATCATTTCGTAGATTGCGAACGAGCCCGCCCTGCCGAAATGCTCGTTGACGTTCTTTTCGTCGGTCGTTGCAAACGCGACTTTCATGATAAACCTCCAATGGCCTTCGAGCTCGCAGGCTGTCATGCGTTCAAGCCGACAGGCGAGACGCAGCATCTTCACGGCTGCCTCAATGCCTGCCCATCAAAATACTGCCGACCTCATTGATAAGTGTCGTCGTCCCCCGGTAGCCGATGGTGACCTTCGACGGATACCCCAACGTTTTATATACCGGAAACCCCATCTCATACAGCGGGACCCCAAGCCGTTTTGCCGTGCTCGACCCATGGGAGTTAGTGATAAGCAGATCGAAGTCTCCTGCGATGGAGAAAAGATCGTTGATCTTCACGTCCCGCGCCCGGATATGGTCGGCTGCCGCTGAAAGCGTCGGAATGACCGCCAGCTCTACGGTTGCGCCCATTTCATCAAGCCACTTCGAGGTCTGGACGGCACAGTCAGGCTCCAGGGCAAGACAGACCTTTTTCCCGCCGAAGAAAAAGTGCGCGTCCCGCATGACATCCTGCAGGACCCTGCGTTGCCGTTCATATTTCGCGGGTACGACTGTTCCGCTCACGTCCGAGACGGTTTGCATCAAGCGGTCTGAATCTTCGAGCCCGGCGATACTATCGAGAACGCGGTACTCGATGCCGAACTTTTTATGCAGGAGCTTTGCGGCAGGCTCCATGCTCGTACCCAGTGCGATGGTGAAGGCTGCATCACCCAGCCTGTTCAGTTCTTCCAGGCTTGTCCCTCCTGAGGCAAGCGGAGAAAAAGTCTGCCCGCTCCCATCAAGTGCGGACAGGTCTGGGAGGATGACCGCCCTCAGGCCGATGGCTTCGACGATCTCCCTGATCTCGGTGAAATCCGCCGGAGTGAGCTGCGATCCGGCAAGAATGTTGACCTGCTTTAATTCCGCATTCCGCAATCCGCCTGTCCCGGTGCTTTCGCAAGAGCCGGGGCAATCCGCAATTCCTATGATCGCCTCCACTGCCCGTGCATACCCGGTCTCCAGCCCGCCGTCAAAGTCAGGCGTGGGCACATGGATAATCATGGTCTTTGACGTTTTACTCCTGACTACTGACTCCTGACCCCTGATTACTGCTTTAATATCGTCCCCCTTGACCTCGGACAATCCCGAGGTGAGGATCCCTATAAGAGCAGGGTTGTTCTTCTCAATGAACCCGTCAATGGCCTGCGTCAGCTTCTCCTCGCTCCCCATGACCACGTCTTCCACAAAAAGCTTGCTCGAAGCCAGGGCAACAGGCTCTCGGAAGTGTTTGGTCAGCAGCACTTTGCCGAGAAAGGTACAGCCCTGTGCGCCATGGATGATCGGCAGCGCGCGGTCGATCCCCTGGAGCGCCATGGCCGCTCCGATCGACGGAGAGTGCTTGAGAGGATTTATAATAATTTCGGATTTCGGATTGGCAATTGCGGATTGCCGACCCTGCATTTCCGGTTTTAAATCCGCATGGAGCCTGCCCTCGAATGCCTTTATCGGGGGCAATCCGCAATCCGCAATCATGCCGCTTCTCTTGTAGAAGCGAAGACTGTTGCTGATCTGCTCGGCCAGGTTCACGAGCCCCGCATATCCCGCATACGCCGTATGCCGTTCCTGGTTCACATCCACAAAGGGGTAGCCTTCCTTGATCGCGAGGTACTGGTTCCTGCCCCCGGCAATGAGCATGTCCGCGTTCCGCTCCTTCAGGAGCCGGAGCAGGTTCTTCGGCGTCACATCCTCCACCAGCGGGGCGTCCGGTCCGAGGATCGCTTTCATTTTTTCCTCATCCTCGACCGTGCTCTTTTTGGTGCCCACCGCCACGACCTCGATGCCGAGGTCGCGCAGCGCGGAGATAAAGGACCAGCTCTTGACCCCGCCGGTGTACAGCACGGCTTTTTTGCCGCGCAGATGCCTATACGGCTTGAGTGCTTCTCTGAGCTTCTTCTCTTCACTTTTGATCAACGCTTCTACTGATCTTGATAGATCGGAATCTTCTGACTGCCGCCCCCTGGCCACCGGCCCCTGGAGTTTTTCCGCAATGGCCCGCAAGGCCTTCGCTATCTCGGTGCTGCCGAAGAAGGATACTTCCACAAAGGGGATGCCGTATTTCCGTTCCATTTCCCTGGCCACATTGATCAGGGCACGGCCGCAGACGACCACATTCAATTTTGCCTGGTGCGCCCAGGTGATCTGTTCGAACGTCGCGTCGCCTGTGATCCTTGAAAGGACCCGGATCCCCGACCTGGTGAGCAGCGGTTCCACGAACCAGAGGTCGCCGGCGATGTTGTACTCGCCGATCAGATTGATGTCGGTATGCGTCATGACCGGCGTCTCGCCCGTTCCGATCACGTGCTCCAGCAGGACCTCGCCGGCGATCCGGTTCCCCAGGTTCTTGGGCCCCACGAACCCCGGAGCGTTCACCGGAATCACGCGGATGTCCAGTTCGTCTTCGGCCCGTTTGCATACGGAGTCAATGTCCTCTCCGGTCATGCCGTTCACGCACGTGGCGTACACAAAGATCGCCTTCGGTTTGACCGCCTCGGATGTCCGCCTGATGGCGTCCAGCAGCTTCTCTTCCGACCCGTAGATGATATCGATCTCGCTCATGTCGGTGGTGAACCCCATGGTATGAAGTTCGCCCTTGGATGAAAGAGCTCCCCGGCCTTCCCAGGTGTTGCCGCAGCAGGCAATGGGGCCGTGCACAAGATGCGCCGCATCGGCAATGGGCTGGAGCACGATCATGGCCCCGTCGAACGCGCAGGACTCTCCCCCGCGGGAGCGGCAGACCTTGTGCTTGTCGTCGGTGGAACAGCCCTCTGCCGTTAATTTATCGAGCGTGCTTACCATAAAAACCCCGTCTTTAGTAGACAGTAGACTGTAGACTGTAGACTGTAACCAGGGTAAAACCAGAGCTACCGTCTGAATATGTTTATTTTCCCTGTCTACTGTATGCTGTCTACTGCCTACTTGCCTCACCGTATCACATCAAAGCTCGCCGAACCCTCGGTCTTCCTGTCCAGCTCGTCCAGCACCGTATTCACCAGCATGGTCACGAGGTTCAATGCGCCCTGGTACCCGATGATCGGCCGGCGGTGGAGATGATGCCGGTCGAAGAGCGGGAACCCGATACGGACCAGCGGCGTTCCCGTGTCCTGCGTCAGGAACTTCGCATAGGAGTTGCCGATCAGGACGTCCACGGGATCGGTGAACAGCAGGGAGCGCAGATGCCACATGTCCTTGCCCGCGTAGACCTTGCCATTCGCGCCAAAGGGACTTGACGCCAGCAGCTCGTTCGCCTCTGCCTCGAAATGCTTGTCGCCGTTGGTGCAGACGACGTGCACCGGTTCGCCGCCCATCTCCATGATGAGGCTCATCATACCAAGCAGGATGTCCGGGTCGCCGACGAGAGCGAACCGCTTGCCGTGAACGTAGGGATGGGAGTCCACCATGGCGTCCACGACCCTGCCGCGCTCCGCTTCGATCGCAGCCGGGACCGGCTTACCCGTCAGTTTGGAGAGCTCCGCAAAGAACGCATCGGTGTTCCTGATGCCGATCGGGGAAAGCGTGAGCGTCTTCTGGTTCCATTCCTTCTGGATGTAATCCATGGTCTTCACGGTCGAATACTTCTGAAGCGCCACCGTGGCCAGTGCGTTCACCCCGTCCGTGGCGTCTGGGAGCGAGGTCCCGCCGGGGTAGAGTTTGTATTCACCCGTGTTCGGGGAATCAAAAGTATCGCTCACATCCGCGAGCACCGTTGCCTCAATGCCCATCAGAGCCAGAAGCCGTTTGATTTCGTGGTAGTTCCCGGTATAGGTATCGAAGCCCGGGATGATGTTGATCTTCCCGTTCGATTCGCCTTTCTTGCCAGCCGAGAGCGCTTTCAGTATCCCTCTCATCATATTGTCATAGCCCACGATATGCGAACCCACAAAGCTCGGGGTGTTCGCGAAAGGGATGAGCAGGTCCTGGGGGACGACGCCCTTCTCCTTCGCCGTCTTGATGTAGGCGTTGAGGTCGTCGCCGATCACTTCCGCCATGCAGGTCGTTGAGACCGCGATCATCTTGGGCTTGTACAGGGCATAGGTGTTTTCCAGGCCTTCGAGCATGTTGTTCAGGCCGCCGAATACCGCCGCATCCTCGGTCATGGACGTGGAGATCGCGGCAAAGGGCTCCTTGAAGTGGCGGCTCAGGTGGCTCCGGAAGTAGGCCACGCAACCCTGGGCGCCTTGCACGAACGGCATGGAGCCTTCAAAACCCGAAGCGCAGAACACCGCGCCGAGGGGCTGGCAGGCCTTCGCGGGATTGATCTTGATGTTCTCCCGCTTGAAATTGAGCTCCTTGTACTCCTCGGTCTTGGTCCATTCCGAGATCTCCTGCACCTTTTCAACAGGCCAGCAGTTCTCGAACTCCTTCTTGCGCTCGAACTGCTCCTTATAGTCCTGCTGCTTGAATAGCTCGCTATGGTCTCTGATTTTCATGGTTAAACCTCCAGGCGAAAAACTCTTAATATCACACGAAGCCACGAAGGCACGAAGATAAGATTGATTTTATCGAACGCCCTTGACTTCCTTTGTGCCTCTGTGCCTCCGTGTGAGATGACCTTTTATTTCTTTCTTCGAATTAAACTCCACGTGGGGCTGTTCACCGTCATGTCCATGTCTCTCGCGAATACCGGGAACCCGTCGAACCCATGATAGGGTCCCGAGTAGTCCCAGGAGTGCATCTGCCGGAAGGGCACGCCGAGCTTGTGATACGAATACTTTTCCTTGATGCCCGAACCCACCATGTCCGGCTTCAACCGCCGCGTGAATTCTTCCAATTCATAGAGGGTCGCGTCATCCATGATCACCGCACCTTCTTTCATATCCGGATAGGTGCGCTTGTAGTCGTCGTTATGGCCGAACTCGTAGCCCGAGGCCACGACTTCCATACCCAGGTCCTCGTAGGCGCCGATGGTGTGGCGCGGACGAAGACCGCCGACATAGAGCATCACCTTCTTGCCCTCAAGCTTGGGCCGGAACTGCTCCACGACTTTCTCCATGAGCGGCGTGTACTTGGCGATCACGGCCTCCGCGTTCTTCTGGATCTTCTCGTCGAACTTGGCGGCTATCTTTCTGATGCTGTCAAAGGTCTTCGTGGGACCGAAGAAATTAAACTCCATCCACGGAATGTTGTAAGCCTCTTCCATGTGGCGGCAGATATAGTTCATTGACCGGTAGCAGTGGATCAGGTTCAGCTTGGCCTTGGTCGCGATCCCGATCTCGTTGATCGTTGAGTCTCCCGTATACTGGGCGATGACGCGAAGCCCCATCTCTTCGAGTATCTTGCGCGAGGCCCAGGCGTCGCCGCCGATGTTGTAGTCGCCGATCAGGTTCACGTCATAGGGTGTGGTCTTTTCGAGCGTGCCCTTGCCGAGCACATAGTCCTTGATGGTATCGTTCGCGATGTGATGTCCCAGGGACTGGGACACGCCGCGGAAGCCTTCGCACCGTACCGGCACGATCGGGATGTTGAGCTCCTTTGCCACGCGCTTCGAGACCGCTTCGATGTCGTCGCCGATGAGCCCCACCGGGCACTCGGACAGAATGCCGATGCCGCGGCCGAGCGGGAAAAGCCCGTGCAGCTCCTTGATCGCCAAGTCGAGCCCCTTGTCGCCGCCGTACACGATATTCTTTTCCTGGAAGTCCGTCGTAATGTGCATGGCGCCGAAGGCGTCGATCCCGGTCCGGCCGTTGTAGTAGTTCCTGCGCGACCACCAGGAGTACTGGCCGCAGCCGATGGGACCGTGGCTGATCGTGATCTGGTCCTTCACCGGGCCCCAGACCACGCCCTTGGCGCCTGCATAGGCGCAGCCGCGCACGGTCATGACGCCGGGCCGGGATTTAACGTTCGACTTCACCTGGCAGGTACTGCACTGTCCCGTCGGGTCGTTGGCTGCAAGGTGCTTGGCCCGCTCCTTCTTCGATTTCTCGGGGTACGCCGCCAGGACCTCTTCGATCATTTTTTGGGTTTCTTTGATTGTTGAGCTCATAAAATTCTCCTAACCCGGACAAGCCGGAACCATAAAGCTGAAACAAAGTCGTTTCTCGCAAAGCTCGCGAAGGACGCAAAGAAAACTCTCGTCTTGATTTCAAGACCAATGATTCAGCCCTTCTTTGCGACCTTTGCGCCTTTGCGAGAGATATTATTTGTTTTTATGCTACTGCTTCCTCTTTTTCCATGATGCCGTAATCCATCAACAATTTCTCCAATTCATCCATGGTGATCGGGGTGGGAACCACAAAGTTCTTGTTATCGGCGATCTTCCTGGCAAGCGTTCGGTACTCGTCCGCCTGCTTGTGCTCAGGGGCATATTCGATCACGGTCTTTCTTCTGAGTTCCGCGCGTTGGACCTCGTTGTCCCGGGGCACGAAATGGATCATCCGGGTGCCGAGCTTGCTGGCCAGTTCCGAGATAAGCTCGGACTCCTTGTCGGTGTTCCTGCTGTTGCAGATAAGGCCGCCGAGCCGCACACCGCCGCTCTGAGCGTACTTCAGGATGCCGCGGGAAATGTTGTTCGCCGCGTACATGGCCATCATCTCGCCCGAGGTCACGATGTAGATCTCCTTGGCCTTGCCTTCCCGGATCGGCATGGCAAACCCGCCGCAGACCACGTCGCCGAGAACGTCGTAGAACACGAAGTCCGTGTCATCGCCGTAGGCGCCGTTCTCTTCAAGAAAATTGATGGCTGTGATCACGCCGCGGCCCGCGCAGCCCACGCCCGGCTCAGGCCCGCCGCTTTCCGCGCACTTGATGTTCTTGAACCCGTGCAGCAGCACCTCGCTGAGCTCCAGGTCCTCCACGGTGCCCTTTTCGCGCGCCATGTCCATGACCGTGTTCTGGGCCTTCCGGTTGAGAATGAGTCGGGTAGAATCAGCCTTGGGGTCGCAGCCGATGATCATGCACTTGTGGCCGGCCTCGGCGAGCGCCGCGACCAGGTTCTGGGTCGTCGTTGATTTTCCGATTCCGCCCTTGCCGTAGATCGCTATCTGTCTCATTGTGATTCCTCCTGTGAATGGGTTTTGAATTACCTATTGCAACAGGCGTGCCACTGCAGAATGTGCGGTTTTAAAGGGAATTTTGAAGTGCGCGGCGAAGTGAAATGAATAAAAGAAGAGCAGGTGATGGTAATGTATACAAAAGAGGACTCAGATGAGCGGCGTAGAGGGGATAAGTCTTTTGCTTCTCAATGCGATATTCTATGCTGTCACAGCCGGCTACAAGGAGGAGGAGATCGGCAAAGCGCTTTTCCTTTCCCCGTGCAATAAAAGTAACTACTCAGGCCTGCCGAAGCGAAGCGGCTGACCTGAGTAGTTGCCAATAAAAAAGGTTGGGCAGAAATACTTTGCCCAACCCTCGACATGCGGAAATACTCTGTATGCACGTCACATCACTCTTCTTCTTCTTCCAGCTCTGTTTCCCCTTCCTCGCCAAAGGGCCCCTTGATCCCGAGGTCCTTGATCTTCTTCCTGAGCGTATTGCGGTTGATGCCGAGGAGGTTCGCGGCGCGCACCTGGTTGCCCTCGGTCTTTTTGAGCACCAGGGTGATGAGCGGCTTCTCCACGCGCTGGATCACCATGGAGTGGATGTCCCCCTGTTCGAGCCCGCCCATCCGGTCAACGAGGTCAGAGAGCTTCTCTTCCAGAAAGTTTTCGAAAGAAAGCGCCACGCCGTGGCCCGGCTTGAATATCTGGGGCGGCAGGGCGTCGGGGAATATCTTGTCTCCGGGAGAGAGCGTGATGGCGCGCTGGACGGCGTTCTCGAGTTCGCGGACGTTCCCGGGCCAGTCGTAGGCCCGGAGGATCTTGAGCGTCTCCGGGGTCAGCACCTTGCGGACCCCTCCCGGTCCTGCCTGATATTTCTGGAAAAAGTACTCGGCGAGGGGGGCGATATCGTCCTTGCGTTTTCTGAGGGGCGGCAGGTTGATCTGGATGACGTTGAGACGGTAGAACAGGTCTTCCCGGAACCGCTTCTCGCGCACGGCCTTGTCGAGATTATGGTGCGTGGCGGCGATCACCCGCGCGTCGGTCTTGATGGGGTCCGTGCCGCCGACGCGGTCGAACTCCTTTTCCTGGAGCACGCGCAGGAGCTTTCCCTGGAGGGAGAGGCTCATGTCGCCGATCTCATCGAGAAAGAGCGTGCCCCCTGCCGCGGCCTCGAACTTTCCGATCTTGCGGCCGACGGCGCCGGTGAATGCCCCCTTCTCGTGCCCGAAGAGCTCGCTTTCGAGGAGCTCCGAGGGGATGGCGGCGGAGTTCACCGCCACAAAGGGCCGTCCCGCCCGCTTGCTGTGATAGTGGATGGCGCGGGCGACCAGCTCCTTTCCCGTGCCGCTCTCGCCGTGGATGAGGACCGTGGCGTCGCTCTCGGCCACGCGGCCGATGGTCTTGTAGATCTCCTGCATGGAGGGGGTGTTGCCCACAAGCCCGCCGTCGTATTTTTCCCGCACCTCGGCGCGGAGGGCGGTCACCTCGAGATTGAGACGCCTCACCTCGATGGCCTTGCGCACCAGGACGTTCACCTCGTCGAGGTCGAAGGGCTTGGTTATGTAGTCGTAGGCCCCCCGCCGCATGGCCTCGATGGCGTTCTGCATGGTGGCCTGGGCCGTCATGATAATGACGGAAACGGCGCGCCCTTCGCCCTGGATCTTTTCAAGCGCTTCGAGGCCGCTCATCCCCGGCATGCGGATGTCCATGAGCACGACGGCGACGGCGCCGTCCTTGAGCCCTTCGAAGGCCTCGGCCGCGTCCTTGGCGAGCACCGTCGCGATGCCCTCTTTTTCCAGGGACTTCTTGAGCACCCAGCGGACGCTCTCGTCGTCGTCGACTATGAGGACTTTTTCATTGGTCATATTTTTGGACCGAGGCAACCATGTTGCCGTTGTTATGGACTGAGGGAACCATGTTCCCGTGCTTTACGTCGACACGGTCGACTTGGTCCACACGGTCGGCTTGCTCCACAATCATCCCGCCAGCGGCAGATACACGCTGAACGTGGTCCCCTCGCTCTCCTGGCTCTCCACCCGGATCGTGCCGAGGTGTTCCTGCACGATCTGGTAGGAAAGCGCCAGACCCAGCCCCACGCCCCGGTCCTTGGTCGTAAAAAACGGCGCGAAGATATCGTTCAAATGCTCCTGTTTGATGCCGGGACCGGTGTCGCCCACTTTGACGACCATGAGCCGGTGCTTCTTGCCGTCGGCCTGTACGCTCGTGAACAGGTCCGACATCCTCGTGACCACCGTCAGCTTGCCTCCCGAAGGCATCGCCTCGATGGCGTTCTTGATAAGGTTCAAGAACACCTGGACCAGCTGATCGTGGTTGCCGGCGATGTCGGGCAGGCTCGGGTCGTACTGGCGTGAAAGAACCACGCCGTTCTGTTTCGCGCTCTCCTCATTCAGGACGAGCGCGCGGTCGATGATGCTGTGGATGTTATGTCTTTTGACCTCGCGCGGTTTGATCCGCGTAAAATCAAGAATGCCCTCGAGCACGCGGTTCAGCCTGTCCGCCTCTTTCAGGATGACATCAAGGTATTCTATGAGGCCCCTGCCGTCGGGGCAGGGCGCGGACTGCGCCTGGAGGTCCGACTTCATGAGTTGCGCCGCGCCCCGTATCCCCACGAGCGGGTTCTTGATCTCATGGGCGATGCCGGCCGCGATCATGCCGATGGCCGCCAGCCGGTCGGACCTCCTCATGCGCTCCTTAAGGTCTCTCACGCCGGCCTGGTCCCGTATCGTCAGGATGACGCCCACGGAGGCTCCGTCCTTGTCCGTAAGAACGCTCGTCACAAGCCCTGCGGGGAGCGGTGGGCGGTGCTTGAGCGTCAGTTCCGCCTCGTAATCGGAGTATGACCTGCCCGTGGAAAGGGTCTTCTCGATCTGGCCCGCCACCGCGGGGTTCTCGGAAAAGACTTCTTGTATTTTTCTCCCCACCGCGTCCGCGGCGGTGATGCCGGTCATTTCCTCGACTGCCCTGTTCCAGATCAGGGTGCGGCCTTCGGCATCCGCCACAACCACCCCGTCCACGATCCCGGCCAGGATGTCGGCGGTAAGGTCCTTGATCTGTGAGTTCAGTGCCAGCATGAACTATAGATAACACAATATATTTGAGTATTCAAGTGAATTTATGGTATAGTCCACCGATTGCGGATTGTAGATTTCGGATCGCGGATTAAAATCCTAACCCGGACAAACCGGAACCAAAAATAAATTCATATTTACCACGGATGCACACTGATAACCACGGAAAAGAATTCAAGATTCAGTCTTTTGGTTTTTTTCCATCCGTGCAACTCCGTGTTAATCCGTGGTAAAATGGTTCTTAGATTTTCTTGCCATGTTGAGAAAAATTTGACTCGTAACTGACTAAAACCATTCGACGTAAAAACGAATTTTACTTTCAATCCGCAATCCGCAATCATGATGAGCCTCCGCCTCATACTCGTCTCCATTATCTGGGGGGTAAACTTTGCGTTCGTAAAATTTGCCCTCTCAGACTTTCTTCCCCTGAGCTTCACCGTGGTGCGGTTCTCGCTGGGCGCGCTGTTTCTCATGGGCGTCATGCTCGTCACCAGGGAACCCTTCGGCATCGCGCGGAAAGACCGCGCCCCCCTTATCCGGCTCGGCCTCATCGGGATAACGCTGTACAACATCTTTTTCATGGAGGGCCTCAAGTATACGACAGCGTCACACTCGGCCCTCCTCATCTCCTTGTCACCCCTGTTCGCGGCCCTCATCCAGGCCGCATCGGGAAAAGAGCGGATCACCGGCGCCGTCGGCATGGGGCTTCTCCTCTCGTCCATCGGGGTGTTCCTCATCATCCGCAGCCACGCCAACGGCCTGGATTTTTCATCAGGCGGGCTCTTCGGAGACGTCCTCACGCTCTGCGCCTCGGTGTTCTGGGCCCTCTATACCCTGAAAGCGAAGCCGCTCCTCGAAGCCTATTCTCCCGTCAAGGTCACCGCCTACACCATGGCTACGGGGTCGCTGTTGCTCCTGCCCGTGGGAATGTACGAGCTCATCCATCAAACCTGGAGCACGATATCGGCCCCGACCTGGGCGGCCCTCGGCTTCGCGGCCTTTATTTCCGGAGGGCTCGCCTTCAGCCTCTGGTACCAGGGCGTAAAGAGGATCGGTGTTACCCGGACCATCGTCTACCATTATCTCGTGCCCTTCGTTGCCGTGGTCTTTGCCGCGATCTTTCTGGACGAGCACATATCTTCCGTGCAGGTCCTGGGCGGCCTTTCGATTCTGACCGGGGTCTCCCTCGTGCAGAGAAGCAGGACCGTCTAACAACGTGTAACTACTTTAAGAAATGGGGTTGGCATGGTGGCAGCCATGTCAACCCCGGTGGGAATGGACCGAAGCGCGTCCGCGCACGACTTCAGTGTTTTTTGCCGCTCCCTGCCGGGAGGGTTTTCTTACAGGTTGTACGCCTTCTCCCCGTGCTGGCTTTCGTCCAGTCCCGTAACTTCCTGCTCGACATCAACCCTGATCCCCACGACCGCCTTGATGATCATGAAGAGCACGAAGGTCATGACCCCGCTGTAGACCAGGGTGGCTGCCACGGCGATGAACTGCGTCCAGAGCTGGCCGGGATTGCCGTAGAGAAGGCCCTTGCCCAACTCATTGACGGATGGATCGGCGAAGACGCCCGTCAGGAGGGCGCCGATGGTCCCACCGATGCCGTGAATGCCGAAGGCATCGAGGGTGTCGTCATAGCCCAGCATGGGCTTGAGCTTTGCCACGGCGTAGAACGGTATAATGCCCGCGGCAATGCCGATGATCATGGCGCCCGAGATGTTCACGAAGCCCGCTGCCGGCGTGATGGCCACCAGCCCGCCCACGGCGCCTGACGCCAGACCAAGGACCGTCGGCTTCCCGGAGTGCAGCCACTCCGTGAACATCCAGGCCAGGGCAGCCACGGCTGTGGCCGTATTGGTGTTGATGAAGGCCGCTCCGGCAAGGCCGTTCGCCGCCAGGGCGGAGCCCGCATTGAACCCGAACCAGCCGAACCACAGGAGCCCCGCTCCGGTGATCACGAGGGTGAGGTTGCTCGGCAGGATGGCCTTTTCCTTCCGCTTGCCGAGGACCAGGGCGCCCACGAGCGCCGCGATGCCGGCGTTGACGTGCACCACCGTGCCGCCGGCGAAGTCGAGGGCCCCGAGCTTGGCGAGGAAGCCCCCGCCCCAGACCCAGTGGGCCACGGGAAGATACACCACGGTCATCCAGAGGATGGAGAAGAGCACCCAGGCCGAGAACTTCATCCGCTCGATGTAGGCGCCGCTGGCCAGGGCCACGGTAATCGCCGCGAAGGTGAGCTGGTACATGATGAAGAGGTACTCAGGGATGGTCTTCGCCAGGTCGCTGATGCTGTTCACCCCCACCCCTTTCAGGAGCAGCTTCTCCGCGCCGCCGATGATGCCCCGGAGGTCCGTTCCAAAGGAAAAGGTGTACCCGTAGACGACCCAGAGAACGCTCACCATGCAGAAGGTGACGAAGGTCATGGCCATGGTGTTGAGCGAGTCCTTGCGCTTCGCCAGGCCTCCGTAGAAGAGCGCCAGCCCCGGGATGGACATAAGCATGACCAGGGCCGTCGCCACGATCATCCACGCGGTATCTCCCGTGTCGATCTTGAGCGCAGGCGCGACAGCCGGGGCCTCTTCAGCCGTGATTATGGCTGGAGCAAAAAGCGCCGCAACAATGAAAACCAGCGCCAGTACGATATTTTTTTTTGAGCCGATCATTTTCATTTTATATTCCTCCCTGTTTCTTTCACCGCATTATTTTCTTACAGCGCCGTCTCGCCGCTCTCGCCGGTCCTGATCCTGACCGCCTCATCGACGGACATGACGAAGATCTTGCCGTCGCCCACCTTGCCGGATCGGGCGGTCTTCACGAGGACATCGACGACCTGCTTCGCCAGATTGTCCGGCACCACGACCTCGATTTCGACCTTGGGGACGAAATCAATGGTGTACTCGGCGCCGCGGTAGAGCTCGGTATGGCCTTTCTGCCTGCCGAAGCCCTTGACCTCGGCAACGGTCATGCCTTGGATATTGATGCCCGTCAGCGCCTCCTTCACGTCGTCCAGCTTGTAGGGCTGGATAATGCATTTGATCAGCTTCATATTGGAAACCTCCTTGGTTGCCGTCGAATTCAGTTGTGCCTTCATTCGTCGCTTGTGATACAGCACGCAGACTCTGCTAAAGCATGACTGTATGGCAAGCGGCAGGAGAGCCGCTCACGATACGATATGCTTTTCAAAAATTGATGTCCAGCTGCGTTGTCCACTTCCATGCGCCGTTGATCGCCTGTTCGTTAAACCACACCGGACCCGTGAGCAGGCTGATGTCCTTGGTGAAGAAATAGTAGAGGCCGACACCGCCGCCGCCGATAGCGTTCTTTCCCGAGGCATAGTCGGCGGCAAAAACGAATTTGTTGTACTCGTTCCCCGCAGCATCCTTAGCCGACTTGAACCCCCGGTCGAAGGCCACCATGTAGCCCGTGTTCTCCTTGGTGCCGTCCGTGGCGAGCAATACCTTGCTGTTGCCGATGTACGGTCCCACAGTCAGCCTTCCCACGCCGGGAAGGGTCTTGCCGATCACGCCGTAGACGATGTCTTGATTGGTCACGTCCTTTTTCGTCCCCACGTTGAAGATGCCGACTTGCAGCGCGGGAGCTCCTTTGAACAGAGCATTTTCGGGAGCCCCGATCTTGGCGTTGAAGTAATACGGATAGTCCGACGGATACAGAGCGTCAACGCCGACCTCCATTAGAATCTTCTCATACGGAAGCACGCCCATCGTCAAACCGATGTCCGTGGGGAACGCACCCTGCTCGCCAGTCGCAGACCGCTTGCCCGTGGTGAAGTAATTATCGATACCCAGGTGCAGCACTTTATAGCCCTGAATGTCCATCGTCATCGGCGTCCAGTACGTCGTCGACGGTGTGGCATGCACCGCTGTGCTCACAAGCAGCACGAACCCCAAAATCAAAACGATCTTCTTCATTGTATCCTCCTTGACCCCCCATGGGTTGATACCCGTCCCGCAGTGCAGGACATGGTGAAAAACAGGAAAGACCTCCGGAGCCTTTCGAAGCTGTTGCTGTTCCGCTCACAGCTTTCTGCCTTAACTTATAGCAAGGCATGTGCCATCTGCGGGGAGGCAGAACTTTTTAAGGAACAGGCTGATTCTATTGACGTATTTTAGAGGAGGATGTGGCGACGATAGTACGAGGAAGCAAAAGAGGAAGACCGGTTTTTCATCACGTGATTCAAAAATAGGCAGTTGGCGCAGGAGCGAAGGTACGGCATGATGGCGGTGCGGCGGTAATTATTGGATCCTGAGAGCGGCGCGCTACATGGCGAGGATTATCTGGATCATCATGGCCAGGTCGTCCTTATGGGCGGCGAATACGGGGCACGAAGGGCAGCTTCCTTTCATGATCGTTTTCCAGCGCGTCTTCTCCGCGTCGGGCAGGGACGCAATAATGAAGCTCCAGTCCATCTGCCAGCAGCCTTTGTTCTCGTTATACGCCGGGCAGGCGGACTCGCCCTGTTTCTGCCCTTTGACAAAGCACTTGGGATTCACGTCCCAGCACATGGCGCCCATGGTCGATCACTCCCTCGCTCCGCCTGCAGGTCATGAGATTCAGATATTGCGCTCCGGCCCCGTTTTTTCCGCGCGGTAACCGGTATTGCCCTTGCTCACTTCAAACGCGTCCCATCCCTCCCGCGCCAGAATGGGGAGCATCAGGAGCGCCGCGGCTGAATCCGCCCACCACCACCCTGCCCATCCAGGGAAGCCCAGGCCCAGAAACAGCATAAGCGCAAGATAGGCCCCGAAAACGGTTTCCATAACATCGGCCCGCAGCGCCGCGTGCTCAAGCGCCCGCGCGGTGCGGAACTTCATGACCGCCAGCGCCGGCAGCGCAACGAGCGAGAGCGAAGCCACGATAAAGCCGGCGGCGCTCGCCTCAGGCTTCTCCCGGTAATAGAGCCGGGAGCCGGATTCATTCAAGAGGTACAGTGCGAGGAGAAAAAAAACGACGCCGACCACAAAAAGAACTTTTCGTTCAAGGAGCATGTGGTCTTGCCCGATTTTCCGCCCTCTCAGTTCCAGGAGAATGCGCCATGCAACGAGGCCTGGTGAAACAGCCAGGAGAACGCTGCCCAGGCCGAAACTGAGAAGCGCAATAGAGCCGGAGTCGATCCCCGCGACCACGGCGATCACCGCTGCGGCCAGACCCCAGCCGATCGTGGCATATTCAAGGTACGCTGCTTTTCTAAAGAAGGGTGTCTTGGGCACGGCTCCGCCTCCTTGCACAAAAAGATTGTTTTAATTGTAACCTTCCCCGCGGCGATTGTCAACCGTTTGCATCATTCGCCTGCATCATTCTACTCTGCAACTTTCCTGTTGCTATTCAACAGGAGAGCCACTATAATCCCGCATGCCCCCAAAGAGCAGAAGCGTTTTCACGGGCCTTGATCGCATCGAATCGCTCTGGCCCCGGGACCTGAAGGCTACCCGCGTCGGGCTCGTGGCGCATCCCGCATCGATCAGCGGCAATCTCGAGCACGCGAAGGACGTGCTCCGCCGGTCAAAAAAGATCCGCCTCACTACTCTCTTCGGACCTCAGCACGGCATCCACGGCCAGACGCAGGACAACATGGTGGAATGGGAAGGCTTCCGGGACCCCGACACCGGCCTGCCGGTCTACAGCCTGTACGGAAAGACGCGCAAGCCCAGGCCCGAGATGCTCGCGGACATCGACGCTCTCGTCATCGACCTGCAGGACGTGGGCAGCCGTTACTACACCTTCATCTGGACGCTGGACCTTTGCATGCAGGCCTGCACTGAGACGGGAAAGGCCGTGGTCGTTCTTGACCGGCCAAACCCCATCGGAGGCCGCATCACCGAGGGGCCGGTGCTCGATCCGGAATACGCCTCATTTGTAGGACTACGGCCCCTTCCTGTCCGCCACGGCATGACCATCGGCGAGATCGGCCTCTATCTCCGGGACAGGTTCTATCCCCGCCTGGACTTCACGGTGGTCCCCATGGAGGGCTGGAAACGCCCAAAGTGGTTCGACGAGACCGGCCTGCCCTGGGTCTTCCCCTCTCCCAACATGCCGACACTCGAGACGGCCCTTGTCTATCCCGGCATATGCCTGCTGGAAGCCACGAACATCTCTGAAGGCCGCGGCACGACGCGACCCTTCGAGATATTCGGCGCGCCCTTCATACACACCGAAACTCTTATAAAGAGGCTCCGGGAATTCAAACTCCCCGGCGTGGCGTTCCGGCCGCTGCACTTTCAGCCCACGTTCCAGAAACATGCGGGCACGGTCTGCGGGGGAGCGCAGATCCACGTCATTGACCGCGAGCGGTTCAAGCCCTTCAAGACCGGCGTGGCGATCCTGAAAGCGATTCACAACACCTATCCCCGGGAGTTCGCCTGGAAACAGCCGCCCTACGAGTATGAAGAGGTGAAGCTGCCCATCGACATCCTGGCCGGGACCGACCGGCTGAGGAAGGACATCGAGGCGTGGGCTGACCTTAAGGACATGGAAGCGTGGTGGAAGGAAGAGGCGCGGGCATTTGAAAAAATAAGAAAGAAATACTTAATTTACAAATAACTGAAGACACGAAGGCACAAAGAAAGGCAATGCAAAAGTCAAATTTCTAAATGCAAATTGCAAAATTGAGGTATGGCCTGGGGCCGGAAGTTTGGATTCTTTCATTTTGACTTTTGCATTTTGCATTCTGCATTTTGCCTTAAGAAGGCCTGCCTTGGTGACTTAGTGATAAATTTTTAAAATCATGCCGAAGTTTCCAATAAACATCTTCCTCCCCGCCGCCGGACTCGGCGAGCGGCTCCGGCCGGTGACGAACCACCTGCCCAAGCCGCTCCTTCCTATTCTGGGAAGGCCGCTGATCCAGGTCATCCTGGAAAAACTCGCTGCTGTCTGCACAGGAAAGATCGGCATCAACCTTCACTACAAGCCGGAGCTGATACGTGACTGGGTCAAAAACTCGCCCTACGCGGACCGCGTCGCCTTCTTTCCCGAGGACCCCATCCTCGGCACCGGCGGCGCGCTCAGGAACGCCGAATCGTTCCTGTCCTCCGGCCCCTTCATCGTCCATAACTCGGACATTCTCCTGAATATCGACTTCTCCCGTCTGATCGAGGAGCATCTCGCTTCGGGAAACATCGCCACCCTCGTCTGCCACCGCCTGCCCCATCTCAGCAACGTGGTCATCGACAGGAACGGCCAGGTGCTGGACGTGGAGAACGCCGGCGCCTCCAGGCCCGATCCGTCCATTGTCGCCGACAAAGTGGCCTACACGGGTATCGCCGTCTATTCGCCGGAGATACTGAAATTTCTCCCCCAGGGCGTGTCCCACGCCACGGTTGCATGGATCGCCGCGTCAAAAGCCGGGCATAAGGTCCGCGCCATGGATTTCACCGGGTGTTACTGGAACGACGTGGGCAACCCCGTGACCTACGCCCGGGGAGTCCTCGATGCATTGAGAGAGAACGGCGAGACCGTGCATCGTTCCGTGGCCGCCCGCTGCGGCCGCATCGAGATAGACGGCTATGTGGTGCTGGAGGCGGGGAGCGAGGTCGAAGACGGCGCGCGGATCAGAAACTGCATTGTCATGCCCGGGGCCCGCGTGAAGGGAAATCACGGGAACCGCATCCTGGGGCCGGATTATGCCGTCGCCCTCACGGAATCGGACATGCAGCCCTCGCTCCATGCCGCTGAGAAGAAGCGGGTGTCGCTCTCTGACCCGCTCTTTGCAAACTACTTCGGAATTCGGCCCGCGAGCGAAGGTGCGCCCTTAACTCAGAACTCAGAACCCAGAACCCAGAACTCGCCATACTGGTCCGACGCCATTCTCATCGGCCTCGGCGGCTCGGACCGCCGCTACTTCCGCGTGCGGAACGACGATAAGACAGCCGTGCTCATGGAGTGCAAGCCTGACGACGCTGATTACGAGCGCCATCTCGTGTACACCAGGTTCTTCGCCGGCCATACGGTCCCCGTGCCGGGCCTCCTGTCATCCGACGAGGGAACGAAGCGCGCCCTTTTCGAAGACCTCGGCGACACGAGCCTCTACTCCTACATGAAGCTCCCCCGTGACAACGGCCACATCGGGGAGGTCTATCGCCGCGTGCTCGATATCCTGGTCAAGCTCCACACCAGGACGATGGAGCATGTCGATGACTGCCCCCTGCTCCGGGCGAGAATCTTCGATTATGACTACCTGCGCTGGGAAACGGGCTACTTCCTGGACCGGTTTGTGGTTGGACTTAGAAAGTTGGAGTTGAAGAACAGGCCGGCAATTGAGGAGGAGTTCCATCGTCTCGCGAAGAAGGTGGACGGCTTTCCCAAGGGGATCATCCACCGGGACTTCCAGTGCCAGAACGTCATGGTCCTGGCCAACGGCATCCCCCGCGTCATCGACTACCAGGGCGCCCGCATGGCGCCGCCTGCTTACGATATCGCCTCGATCCTCTGGGACCCGTACCACCGGCTGGATGACGGCGTGCGTGAGCAATTGATCGAGTACTACGTGCGCGAGATGAAGAAGCACTCCGGCGGAAAGTTCAATGAAAAGACCTTCACGGAAAGCCTCATCCCCTGCCGCCTCCAGCGCCACATGCAGGCCCTGGGCGCGTACGGATTTCTGTCCGTCGCGAAAGGGAAGAAATACTTTCTGAAGCACGTTCCCGAAGCGCTCCGGCTGCTCAAGGAAGAAGCGGCTGCCGTAAAAGCAGACTTTCCGGTACTGAACCATCTTTCAACGACCCTCGATAATCATATAAAGGGCACCTCTATGGGTTCTCATTCATGATTCACGCGACCACCGGCAAGCTACACTGGAACTACTTCATCGCTCTCGAACGCGATCTTGAGGTTGTCTCTCGCTACGTCGAGTTCTGCCCACAGAACTTCGACGTGTATTCGATCGAGTTTGCACATTTGCTGTTTGCTGCTGCATCCGAAGTGGACGTTGTGGCGAAGCTACTGTGCCAGCGCCTCCAGCCTAGTGCCCCGCGTAGCAACATCGACGAGCATCGGACTATGCTTATGGCTGCGATCCCTGACCTGACTACGACACTGGTATTCGTTCCTCGCTACGGCCTTGACTTCAAGCCGTGGGACAACTGGGCCGGTCCGAATAATCCTCTCTGGTGGCGTAGTTACAACAAGGTAAAGCACGAGCGAGACGCGCATTTCGACCAAGCGACGCTCAAGAATGCCCTCAACGCGCTCGGTGCGCTCCTGATTCTCACTTACCACCATTACAGCTACGCGCTGGCACCTGCCGGTGCACTTCGACTTTCGCCCAGGGACACCATGCAGAGCTTGCAGCCAGAGTCCACGCTCCTTCGCCTCCAGAGCGACTACTATTACGGCCATCTCCTCATCGAATGATTTCCGAATAACAGTGTGCTATTTTCGCATAACAGGAAAATCTCAGCGAAAATCTCAGGGACGAAAATCTAAGGGACATCCTATAATCCCCCTGTCAAGTGCAAAATGATTTTGCTCAAGTTTCAAC
>ERZ1292625.896-Hain-H41-01um-R1-896-length-39931-cov-21_pt2 | contig 36499 bp, 61 predicted proteins | sample MGYA00564400_ERZ1292625 | MGnify/ENA primary metagenome ERZ1292625 (study PRJEB36523, sample SAMEA6512639) | groundwater metagenome | collected 2019-01-08 | study: AquaDiva: Metagenomics assemblies of 32 groundwater samples
GCCAAGGCGGCGGCAATTATTGCGGCGGTTTTGGATGCAGCGGCGGCGAGGGCGGCGAGCGATGCGGCGACGGCCTGGGAGGCGGCGGCGAGGGCGGCGAGCTATGCGACGGCGAGCGATGCGGCGACGGCCTGGGAGGCGATGACGTGGGCGGAGAGCGGTTGGGAGGCGGAGGCGTGGGCGGCGAGTGCGGTGGGGGCGGCGGCCAAGGTGGCGGAGTGGGCGGCGAACCCCACCACCAGTCATCAAATACACGCGATAATCGATGGACAAGCGACATGAAAAATCCCGCCACAGACGCCGAATCCCTAAAATCCACGGCGCTCGCCTTGTACGCCGAGGCACGCGAGCAACAGCGGATTGCTATGCGCGCGGCGGCAAAAGACCTGCGGCCTGGGTGGTCGCGCGCCCGTCACCACGAGGAATTTCGACGATTGCGCGCCGAGGCGCACGCGACCGACATGGCGTATAACGACGCACGCGACCGCGCAGCGGCGGCGGAGGCAGCTGTCGACGCCGAGGAGTTCGCCCCAGAAATGTCATGGTCGGCGCTGGAAAGAAAAAATCAGCGGCTTATCGAGGCGGAGCAGACGGCGAGGCCCAATACGGTCGTGGAAAATTGGGATCGGCATCGCAACGGGCGTTGGACGAGAACTAATTCTTGATCGGCCGCACGTCCTCAGCCACGCATCCTCAACCTAGCCGACAATTCCGCCGCGTCTATCTCGCCAGACGCGAATGCCCGCGCGGCGTCCATGATGGATTGATCGATCTCACCAACGATTTTCCGGCCGCACCCGTCCAACGCCTTTGGCCGGCGAGAGCCGTATGCCCATACCGCCCGGCTTCGGTTGCGCTTGGCTTCATATTCCTCGCGATGTTTTGTGAATTCAGGATCAATCGCTAGGCGGATTTTCCTAGCCATGCTGGATACCTCTCGTCGTTCACTATAGCCAAGCTCTCGCACGATCGCTTCCCATGAGAAATTCTGCTCCCGTAGTTCGCTGGCGCGGGTCGCCTGTTCGATGGTGATTTTCATCCGTGAATCCTCTTCATCTCCGCCCTGATCGCCCGGTTAGCGTCGCGATGGCGTCGCCAAACGCCAGCGTTCGCACATCGATCGCAGCAAAACCTGCGACGCGGCGGCGTGACGGGTTGATCGCAGTTCTCGCATAATTTAGGCGTTGTGGCGGCGGCGTTGTCAGGCTTTGGCGCGATCATCAAATCGTCTCCCTGGCGAATGCGTCCATATCGTCTGGCGAGAGAGGATGCGCGATGATGTTCGGTGGGGCAATTGGCTTTGTCTCGCGTTTTTTGCTCTTCGCCCACGCTATTTGCCTGGATTTCAGCCACGAATGAACCGGCGGCGAGATCGGGCGACTCGGCAACCCCTGGAAATGGTTGGCTGGCCAATTGCCCACCATTTCCTTGTATTTGTGCGCCGTCCATCCGGTCTTGTGGCCGTGAAGCTCTTGATATGATTTCAATTGCTGGTAGAATTCGGCCCTTGTGAACTTCACGCCCTTGAGCGTCACATGCGTCGCGCTGACGCGCTCGCCATTGCCGGTCCCGACAAATTCTCCGCCGATCTCAACGAGTTCACCGTCGTCGCAATAGACTCCCGACACGCGCTTCGCCTCGAATCCGCAGTTCGGGCAGATTGGCGTGCGAGGCGGCTTCAAGAAGGTGCAAGCCGCGCAGGGCTTTGGGAGAGGCTTCTTCTTTTCGCTGGCGGTTGCCTCCCTGCCAACCACAAAATCCTCATGGACAATTGAATCCGGCAAGCCGAGACGCGTCGCCGTATCAGAATGATCCAGAATCAGTAAATCTCCACCTTGAGGCTTTATGCGCAACCCCCTACCAACTATTTGTATATAAAGCATTTCGCTCTTCGTTGGCCTAGCTAAAACTATGCAGGAGACATAGGGTGCGTCCACTCCAGCGGTCAGGACGCCGATGTTGCAGACGACCTGTAGCTCCCCGATCCGCAATGCCTCTAGGATCGCCTCCCGAGCCTCTAGAGTGGTATGAGCGTCGATATAGCCGGATGGCACGCCCGCGTCGTTAAACTGCCTCTGTAGGGCTTCCGCGTGGGCGCAATCGACACAGAAAACGAATGTTGGCCTCCCGCCTCCCAACTTCAGCCATGTCTCCACCACATCCGCCACGAGTGGAGCTTTGTTCATCGCCTTGCCCAAATCCGCGACATTGTAGTCGCCGGCCGTCGTCTTGACGCCGCTCAAATCGGGATGAGCAGGTGCAAACATCCTATATTTGCTCAAATATCCCTGTCCTATCAACTGCTTAGTTGTCTCCGCAACAATTAGCTCATCGAACAGAAGATTAAGGCCCTTGCGCCACGGCGTGGCTGATAATCCAATAAATACAATATGTTTGGCTTTTGCAATCCATTCCTTATGGGCTTCGTGGAGGATGTGAATCTCGTCAAAAACGACAATATCAGCCTCCGGGAAGCCCCGCTTTGCAAGGGTTTGGATCGAACATATCTGAATCGGTTTTGATCGATCCGTCAAACAATCTCCCCATTCATCGAACCGATCAGCGCCCTGCTGAATGCTCAAATCGGATTCAAGCCCAATGGCGGCAAAAGCCTTCCATGTCTGGGCAATTATCGAAATCAGTGGAACCACGAACGCCACGCGCTTGCCCTTCGCGCGGGCCAGTCTGAATATCTCGACAATCACCGCCGTCTTGCCGCCGCCCGTCGCGAGACTCAGCACAGGCTTCTTTCCAGCGGCTACGGCAAAGCGCAGACGCTCGATAGCATCGGCCTGATATGGGCGCAGCTCTAGCTCAGTCTTGGCCAATGGGAATAGGGTGGTCATTATACTATCCGTTTGGGTGGGTTCGCAGCTACCCATTTGGGCTGGATCGGGCAGGTCAAGCCTGTTAGTACACCGCTAGACTAGGTCTTTCTTTCTTCTTCTTTCTTCTTCTTTCTTGTCTTCCTTCTCGAAAGCCTCTTCCTTCTGGCGCCGCTGCTAATCGCTCATCTCTCAACACGTCCCTATCTCGCTTCGCTCCATACCGGGACAATGAAGAGAGAGATAGCACGGGTTTTTTCTCCGAATAGCCGAGCTACAGGATAAGCCTCTGATATTGCTAGATAATTATTATGAATTTTCCTGTTGACCTACATGTTGTGTCCAAAAGCGTCACACCTACTAGATGTAGTATCAGCTTGGTCTTAGCACTACATCTAGTGGGTCAGGGCCATCCGACCCACTAGATGTAGTTGGTCAGGGCTAAGCTCTAGGTTTGGGCTCATCGATTCCGCGCGCTGGAAACCATGCCGTTCACGGCGAGGAGGAAAGCGCGTCACTGGTTGATAGGCGGGGTTGCCTGTTCTATATATGACACATGAAGCTCGTCGCCGCGATCAAATTGTTGCCCTCCCGCGAACAATCCGCAGTCCTCAAAGAGACGCTGCGGAAATGCAACGCGGCTTGCAACGCAATCGCGGCCAAGGGCTTTAACGATGGAGTCTTTCGGCAGTTCGCGCTCCACAAGCTCACCTACGCCGCGACCCGCGCCGATTTCGACATGACCGCTCAAGCGGCTGTCCGCTGCATCGCCAAAGTCGCCGATGCTTTCAAGATCAACAAAACCGCTGCTCCGATTTTCCGGCCCGACGCCGCTCAACCTTACGACGATCGCATTTTCAGGTTTCTCGGCCCGGACATGCTTTCGATCTGGACCGTCGAGGGGCGGATCAAAATCTCCACGGTGACAGGCCCGCACCAACGCAAGCTCTTGGCCTTCCGTAAAGGCGAGGCCGACCTGTGCTTCGTTCGCGGCAAGTGGTATTTTGCCTGTACGTGCGACGTGCCCGAGACCAAGGAATTCAAGGCCGACGATTGGCTCGGCGTCGATATGGGGATCGTTGCGATTGCCGCCGATAGCGACGGCAGAACCTATACCGGGCACACGTCGAAAAGATGCGCGTCAGACATGCCAAGCGCCGGGCCGGCCTCCAGCGCGTCGGAACCAAAGCGGCAAAGCGGCGCCTGCGGAAGCTCGCCGGAAAGCAAAGGAGATTCCAAGCCCATTCCAACCATTGCATCTCGAAGGCTATCGTGACCAACGCGCAACGCACTGGAAGAGGAATCGCAGTCGAAGAACTTCGGCACATCCGAACCCAGATCACGGCCCGACGCGCCGGTCGCCATCGCTTGTCCAACTGGAGCTTTGGCCAGCTTCGCGCGTTCTTGGAATACAAGTCCAAGCGCGCGGGTGTCCCGCTGGCCGTCGTCGATCCGCGCAATACGAGCAAAGGCTGCTCTTGCTGCGGATATACTGACAAAAGGAACAGACGGACTCAAGCGATTTTCCTATGCGCTTCCTGCGGGCACGAAGCCAACGCGGACCTGAATGCCGCTCTAAATATTAGAGCTAGAGCGACCGTAACTACGCTCGAAAGTTCTGCAAGCCTCGCGGCTTGATGGAAAGCCCCGGCCTTCAGGCCGGGGAACAGTTACTCGCCGTCCTCCCGCCGATAATTTGGAACTTTGTCGCCCGGCAATTCGCGATTAAACTCTGCAATATCGTCCGCACATTTTGTCGTCGCCCTCACGTAGCAAATCATTCGACCGACGTGATACGCCATGCCTTTCCAGTCTTCTTGAGCTATTGACAATTGGGCGCTTTCGGCTGATAGGCGGACGAATCCGAGACACTCATTTATGAGGTCTGATGTTATAAGAATTTTATCGCGCGGGGCTTTGGTGATGCGGATCATGGGCGTGGCTCCTGCTCTGACGCAGGAGGAAAAATTATTTTCATAAGAGCCAAAGCCAATTCTTCACATGGCCCGTCGTATTTCCTTCCGGTGTTCTCGTTAAGTTGTGCTGCGGCAATCCCCATAGACACCGTAAATCCCATGACACAAACCGCAAATTTCAACTTCGGATCGTCGCATATTTGCACGACCGATAGGATGGCGTCTGTGACACGTTTTTCGCAGAGTTTCGTGAGGTCGTCTTCGATAGACGAGAGAGCTTGCACACGCGGCTCAATTGGGATATTTCTATTCGATGATTTCATGCGTGACCTCCATCGCGTGTGTCGGCCGGCGTCTCGTCAACGACCGAGCCATCAGAGGCCCTGGCGTTTCCCGCGCCGGGGCCTCGTTATTTGTAGGCCCGGCCCGCAACTCGTCAAGCGCGCGGGAAGCCGCGCACGGGCTCCGATGATCCTCGCGACACGCCATATCGCCACGTATTCATCAAGGGGTTCCAGGCGGGCGCGCTGGGCTTCTGTGAGGTGGGTCATGGACGCGGCTCCCGCGCTGACGAGGGTAAAAAATGATAAGTCATGTTCATTGCATCGCAAATCATTTTTGCGTTGGAGTAAGCCCGCGCTTTAGCCCTGCCCGTTGTCGAGTAGCCAAATCCACATTTTGCTATAGAAAATCCAGAAGCCTCGACAATTACGTAAACAGTAGAACATTCATTAATTGAGAATGGACCTTGCGCTCGCGGCGCAACCGGAACTTGTCGCGGCATGGAAGATGCTGTATATGAGCTTGATGAATTCATGGGCGTCTTCTCCGCCTGTGTAGGCGAGCGGCCTCAACCGACTCTGCCATCTTGGAAGCGCCGCCGAATTTCCCCTCGGCGGCGTTTCTGTGTGCAAGCTACGCCCGTTCCGGCGGCTTGGCAACCGCCCATTTCGCGCAAGCGGCGTCGCCGGCTTTGATGTCCGTGCCTCGCCCTCCTGTCCAAACCGCGCGCATCAATTCGCATTTCAGATACGTTCTGGAATATGTCTTCCTGACCAGATTAGCGCACATCCCGCATGTTTCCCCTGGCGGCCCGCTCCCAATCGGCGCCGGATGGCTCTTGGCGTGGTTGTGAGGCCGCTTACACAGTGCCCGACGCTCCGCTGGCGTCATGGCCCTATCGAGATTTGGAATATCGATCATCGCCCGCCGACTTCCGCACCATCAGCGGCGCGCGCCTCACCATATTTTGCAATCAATTGATCGTCAGACAGGAACAGGTCGATAGGATCAGTCGTCCAATTACATCGCCTGAAATCATACCAAACGTCGCGTCCACTACCGTTGGTGCTCCCGCTAATCATAGGAGGCGGCGAGAAAAGATCGATGGCGAGAGGGCGGGTCATGCACCAGCCTCGTCGAACTTCCCGGCCTCGTCAGGCGTAATCGGATAATCTCCCGGCCGCTCCAAGCGCTTGCGGCAAGGTGCAAGCCAATGAAAGTGAGACTCGCGCTTTAGCTCGCCGTGGCGCCAGCAAATCCAACAATAGCTCGTCGCAGTAGACGCAGACTTATCCAGCCGGCCCTTCACCATCGGGACGCGCTCGACGAATTGCAAAATCTCTGACGGCGGGAACGGAGAGAACAATTCCCGATGACGGGCGCCACCTTCAAGGAATGCAGTTCTGACGAGCATCGCAACGCCTTCGTCGCTGCGTTCAAGCGCAGTCAGCACGAATTGCTGTGCGAGTCGAAATGGCGGATTTGAAATTACCCATCCTGCGCGACGATCATTCGGAATTAGAAAATCGTCCACTTCTCCAAACCCATAATTGAAAATGTCGCTTGCGTGAACGCTTCCAAAATATTCGGCAAGTGGTTTTGCCATGTCGCCGGCACCACAGGCAGGCTCCCAAACAGAGCCAGAGAATGTCGCCGCGCCGTTTTGCCCAATCCATTCGCAAAGCGCCCGCGTGCTCCACCAAGGCGTGGGGAAAAAATCCAACGAATCATGCGGCTCTGAGCGCTGCGACATGACCGCGTGCGAGGTGTTCTGCGTCATCGCATTACCCGGTTCACAGCCGCCGCCCGCCCGCGCGCTATTGCCGCTTTATGGGCAGGAGACTGTGCGCGCGGCTGCACGCGGGCAAAGTTGGCGGCCTCACGGGTTTTGATCTTCCAGGCTCCTAGCGCGACGCGAACGTCGTCGATGCTCTTTGCGCAGCACCAGCCGATAAGGCCCTTCATCACGCACCAGTTCGCCCATTCCGACTGCTCTGCGGTGAGCTTTCCGCGCGATGCCTTGACTTCGATGAAATACACCTTGCCGTCGCCAACTATCATCAGATCGGGCACACCTCGACGAAGCCCAGCCACGGCGTTTGAGGCGCGCCCAGAGGCCGTTCTGACCGCGCCGTTTGGAATCGCGACGACCCTATGAGTCGGGAAGAGCACCGTCTGCAAATAGTCCACTATAGCGCGCTGGGTTTGAGCTTCGTTCATTGCGGCCTATTCGTCCATCGGCATCGGCCGCTCCGTCCAAAGTACTCTTGAGACAGAGACGCCACTGCGGCCCTCCATGCGCTCGATCCTGAAGTCGCATGAGAGAGCCGCCTCACGCACGATCTTCCATGGGCAGGGGCGATAGCGCAGCTTCGCGACGACGTGACTGCGAGGCTTCTTCTGCACGCGGAACATCGACTCACTCCACGCTTATTCTGTAAATGCCTCGCCGCTTTCGATCGCGTAGACGAAGCCGGTCATGACGCAGCTTGGGGTTCGGCGGGAGCTATCTCTGGCAGGAAATCGCTTAGCGTCACCTCGCCATTCGTCGTCGCGCTGATTTTGGCTATCGTGCCGAGGTCAGGCTGGACTTTGCCTTTTACGATCCGCCAAATTGTCGAGGCGTCCAAGCCTGCGCGCTCGGCAAACACAGGTGCCGACAGATCGGTTTCGGAAAGATATTGGGTGAGTTTCATGCTCCCTTGTGAGCACCGCGCCTGGGCAGCAATCTCGGCTTCGGTGACGCCGCTCTGGCGAATGTAGTCATCGAGTTTGCCTCGCGATTTTATCTTCCTGGAATATGGGTTCAATCGCTCGATGAATAATGATACGACGCCTTCGTTCCTGAACCATTCTCCGCGAATGCGCTCTTTTACACAAAGGCGATGTAGTTCGCATTCATGCTCCTTGGTTCCGCGAACAAACCCGAGTAATTTGTGGCGCGCCGGGGAGCCCACATTCAACTCAGCAAGACGACGCTCCGGGTCTATCGCCCATCCGATTTTGACCGCGCTGCCGCTCTCTATGGCGTATACGAAGCCGGTCATTTCTGCGACTTTCCAGGTGCGTCTGGATAGAGGTCTGGCCTCAATTCGTGCCGCGATACGCCGGTTATGCGCTCGACATCGATCGTACGCTCAGCCGGGATGCGCCGCCATTGGGAAACCGCCTGCGGCGTCAAACCGCCGAGCGCCTGCGCCAGAGCGGTATTACCTCCGATGACGGCCTTTGCTTTTTCGAGTCCAGGATTTTTCATAACTGCAGGAAAGCATACCTTTCGCGGGAATGCAAGGTCATTTGGGATAAATGAAAGCCATTCTTTCTTTTCGCTTGCATTCCTATGAAAGGTGTGCTTTCTTATCCTCATGCCGCCAACGCGGCGATGGAGAGCGAAATGAACATCGACGATTTGACAATAGGTCAGGCCAAACAACTCGCGGCTATGTTCGCCACGGCCGGTGCCGATAACGCCGCGTTTACCCCGCACATCGGAAGGCGCTGCATCGTGCGCACCTATGCGAGCGGCGTGTTTTTTGCGACCATCGTCATGCAGGCCGGCCGCTCGTGGCACTCATAGAGGCCGCGCAAGAGCGTTCCCTTCACAAATGGATGGAGGAAACCCTAGAAACCGATGCCTTGCATAAGAGTCTTAAGGCATTTGAAGCGCGGGAGGGCTGGCATGCGCGAATCTCTACTCACCCCAGCTGGTCGCTTCGACCGCGCTGCGATCATGCGCCGCGCCCACGCTCGCCGTAAATTTTGGCTGGCGCATGGAGTCGAGAAGTCGTGGAGCGATTGCTTGCGCGACGCATGGGCGGCGGCGCGACAGGCGCGGGTCGACGCCGAAGCAATTGCCAAGGCGAGAGCCGCCTATCACGCCCCCTCGCGCCGACGCGAGCGGCCATACGCAGAGCTGGCGGCTGCGCGCATCTCTCGCGCCGTCGCGGCGCAAATGGAAATGAGACCATGACGACAACAGCACCATTCCGCGCGTCACTCGGCAGACCAACGACCTCTATCCCTTGGGCGGACGAAGAGAAGGTGTCATCGATGGCCCGCGCATTGCGCCAGTTCGATAGCGTTCCTTCCATCGGAGCTTGCTCGCACGCCTTCACGCGCGCTGGCTTCACCAAGGCCGACATCGACCGCTACGGGCTTGCCGCGCGAGTTCTGGAATTCACTCGGCGCCGAGCGATGGGAGCGGAGTCCGTGGAGGAGAAATCATGAGCTACGAGCCGAGCAAGGCGGCGGTCGAGGCGGCGAGAAATGCGTATCTCACTAGACTCGGATGCTCGAATTCTATGCGCGCCGCGCTGATCGCCGCCCGCGAGGTCGAGGACGCCGCGCATGAAGTCGAAGCCATATCGACCGTCGAGATAGAAGAACTCGCGACCTTCATGGTTAATCGTTCATTCTCTACAGGTCACGGCGACACACACGCCGATTTATTGAACGAACTCGGCTGTCAGATTGACGAACTTCGGGCTGGTCGCAAGGGCGACATTGCGCTCCGCGTCGAGTCGCCAGACCTTCACGCGCAATTTCAGGCGATGGCGCGGAATGCGCCGCTGCCGTGGAGAATTTGCATGAGAATGGATAACCAGATTGCCGATGCGAATGGAGACCATGTCTGTGTGTCGCACAGCATGAAATATTCGCCAATTATTGCGATGATCCTGACCGCTGTGAACGCCACGATGCCGGCGAGAAGCGTGACGGGAGAGACGAAATGAGCACGATCCGCGATCTTCAGCAACAAATTGAAGCGGCGCGAGTCCTGCGCGAGCAGTTGTCCGCGCTTGGCGATGAAGAATTGATTCGCGATTCAATCGAGGGCGAGACAGGCTTGCTCGAAATGATCGGCTCAATGGTTCGTCATGATGGCGAGGACGCCGCGAGCATCAACGGATTGTCAGCCTATATCGCGGACCTTGGAAAGCGCAAGGACAGGATCAAAAAGCGCGTCGAAACGCGGCGTGGCCTAGTTGCCGTCGCATTGGAGCAAGCCGGGCTCAAAAGCCTCGAAACGCCGTTTGGAACGCCAGCGCTAAGTCCTATTGCGCCGTCTGTTATCGTCACTGACGAGAGCTTGATCCCGGCCAGATATTTCATTCCGCAAGCGCCTTGTCTCGACAAGAGATGGCTCCTAGCCGTCTTGAAAGAGACAGCGGCGGCGCGTGTTACCGCCAGCAAGATCGATGATGCTGACCTGCGCGCGACGGTTCAGGCAGGTTTGAAAAACATTCCTGGCGCCGAATTGTCCAACGGCGGCATCCGCCTCTCAATCAGAAGGGTTTGAATCATGGCGGGGCGAAGCGGACCAAGACGGCGAAGGCCGGCGCCGGCGAGACGGGAGAGACGAAATGAACATGATTGAGCCAGATAACGCTGAGGGCCTCCCGCCATCAGCCGCATTGGCGACACGGGAGGCATCGGTCGGGATGACAATGCCGGTCGACGAAGTGGTCGCTGGATATGGTCATGGCCAAACGAGCGAGCGGGTCGATCAAATCGCCGACGCCCTGTCGAAAGCGCAAGGTGAGTTCAACAATCCCAAAAAGGGGAGCCTGAATCCGCATTTCAAAAGCCGTTACGCGGATTTGGCGGATGGCCTGAATTCAGTGCGTGCCGCGCTGTCGAACAACGGAATCGCCATCGTCCAGTCCACATATATGGACGGTTGCTTGATGCTTAGGACGCAGCTTATCCACTCATCTGGTCAATGGGTTGCATCTGAATACCCAGTTATCCAATTCCCCGCGAAGCCGCAGGAGATCGGCTCGGCGATGACTTACGCTCGGCGATATTCGTTGTTTCCTATGGTCGGCATAGCCGGCGATGATGACGACGGAAATGCCGCGACCGGGACTATCGAGGACCAATCGCGGCATGAGCTTATCTCATCCGAGCAGGTCGCGGAGCTTCACGATCTCATCGGGAAGATCGGCAAGCCGGACGCCGAGAAGAATTTTATGGTTTATTTCAAGATCGAGAACCTCGGCGATCTTCCGGCGCGAGACTTCGGCCGCGCCGTCGCTGCGATCAAAGCGAAGGCGCCACGATCATGAGCGGACCTCAAATTATCGACGTGGCACAAGGCTCCACTGAATGGTTCAAGGCCCGTCTTGGCCTTCCTACGGCCTCTAGGTTCGCGACCGTGCTCGCCAGCGGCAAGGGCGGCGGGGAGAGCCTGACTCGCAAGAAATATTTATATGAACTCGCCGCCGAGATTATCACCGGCGAGCCCAGCGAGTCCTTTTCGAATGGAGCGATGGAACGCGGCAAAGCGATGGAGGATGACGCACGGCGGTTTTACGCCTTCATGTCGGATACGGCCCCGGAGCAAGTCGGCTTCATCGTGAATGGTCAGAAGGGATGTTCGCCGGATTCGCTGATCGGCGCCGACGGAATGCTCGAAATCAAAACGCAGCGCGGCGATCTTTTGATCAGCACGCTCTTCGCCGACAGGTTCCCCGCCGAGCACGTCGCACAGTGTCAAGGAGCCCTGTGGGTCGCGGAGCGTTTTTGGATAGACATCGCTTGCTACTGGCCTGGGCTCCCGCTCTTCGTGAAGCGCGCGCATCGCGACGAAGCCTACATTGCCACGCTTGCGGGCGCCGTCGATGCTTTTAATGTTGAGCTTGCGCAAATCGTCGAGAAGGTGCGCGCTTATGGGGGATCGCCTACATGACCGCGCTCCCGATGAAAATGCGCTGGGATGGCGAGAGGTTTGAGCCTCTTGGGCGCTCGGCACAAGAGGCAACGGCCCGCTTTGTGATCGGCGCTGTGTATGCGCTGGAAGAAATCTCGCCCCGCTCAGAGGCTTCCCACAACCATTTCTTTGCCTGCCTCGCCGAAGCGTGGCGTAATCTACCAGAGGATCAATCGGAGCAATTCCCCAGTCCTGAGCATCTTCGAAAATGGGCGCTCATAAAAAGCGGGTTCCGAGACGAACACTCAATCGTTTGCGGGTCGAACGCACTGGCGTTGCGCATCGCGGCTTTTGTTCGCCCGATGGATGAATTCGCGGTCGTGACCGTGGTGAACTCGGTCGTCAGGGTTTGGACAGCCAAGAGCCAATCTTTGCGCGCGATGGGCAAGGCGGATTTTGAGGCGTCAAAAAATGCCGTCCTCGGCTATGTGGCGACATTAATCGGAACGAGTGCGGATGAACTAGCCAAGAACGCGGGGACAGCGGCATGACGAAGCGCGCGTTGACAACACAAGAGCAGGCCGTCCTTGGCGCGCTCAAGGATGCTCGCAGCGACGAGTGGGGATTCAACTATCTTTCATTCGCGGCGATTGAAGCGGACACTGCCCTCGACCGTAAGACCGTGCGGCGAGCATGTCGTTATCTCGCGAGGCGCGGCATGGCCGAATATGAACGCGGGCTTTGGACCGAAAGTGGAGAAATGGCCGGGAGCGGCTACTGCTACAAAGATTGACATACCTGCCGCGATTGGCAAGCGGGTTGAGCCGGATGGACAGGCATTCGAGAGGGGGCGATGAGCACCAAACCAAGGATCCAAAAATCACAAGGCCGATCCGTCGCGGAGTGGGTCGGTCGAACGCCAGATAGCGCAGTCCCGCCGCGAGTTCGCCTGCGAATTTGGGAGAGAGAACATGGTGTGTGTCATATCAGCGGAAGGAAAATTGGACCTGGAGAGAGGTGGGAGCTTGACCACAAGGTCTCTCTGGTCAATGGCGGGGCGCACGCTGAAACAAATCTATTTCCTGCCTTGCGAGACAAGCACAAAGAAAAAACCAAAGACGACCTCGCCGAAAAGTCCAAGGTTGCGGCTATCGCCAAAAAGCACATAGGCGCGACGCAACCGAAGGGCATGATCAAGTCGAGGGGATTCCCGGCAAAAGAGCCGAAGACCATAAAGCAAGGGCTGCCCCCTAGGATGCTGTTCAAGGACGTAAAGCTATGAGAGATTCAAGAACTGGCGTGCCCGGCACAGGCGCGTCACAGGCCGCAGCGGCGCCCTCTGGCGTCCCCTCCTCCGCTATGACGGAAACTGCTGCGGCCGAACCTATCGACCGCGAAGCGCTACTCGGCGAGGCGCGGGCGATCGACAGGCGCGGGGCGGAATACGAGGACAAAATCGACGGCCTCGAAAGTGATCTTCAATCCGCCCTCGAAATTATAGATCGCCGTGGGGACGACCGCGCCCGCGAATGGTTGCGGATAAATTATCCTAAGTTCCGTTCACCCGAAAATGTCGGTTTGGAAGGAATGACGCGCCTAGCCATGCCCCGCTTCACCCTCGCCGACGTAGAGCGCGCTCACGAAGAATGGGGCTGCAACTGTGGCCCCGGAGCGTTGGCGGCCATCGCTGGCCTGACGCTCGACGAGGCTAGAGCGCACATTCCCGGATTCGACAAAAGGCTTTACACAAATCCGAGCATGATGAATGCAGCTCTGCGCGGCATAGGCAAGCCGTGGCGGAAAATCGGCGCGAACTGGCCGGTGTGGGGACTCGTTCGCGTCCAATGGGAAGGACCATGGACCGCATATGGCGTTCCGATGGCGGCACGCTATCGCCACACGCATTGGATCGGCGCCGCGCGCGGCGCAAACAGTATCGGTGTGTTCGACATCAACTGCATGAATAATGGCACTGGTTGGTGCGATCTCGATGATTGGAAGCGCGTCATCGTTCCATTCCTGACCATAGAACAAAACAACCGCGCGTCCGGGGGCTGGCATATCACACACGCGATCGAGGTGGACGCGTCATGACCAAGCCAAATTTCGATCATCCCGACGTGACCGACACGACGCCGAAAGACGGGCCTTTCGGCCTGCCTCACACAGATTGGCTCTTCGACGGGTGTCCAATTCGCGGAGAGGTCATGATTAAGCGATTCGGCAATCTTGACTGGTCGAAAGCATCGGTCGATCTCGGGCCGAGCATCGCGGGCAACCTCGGCCCATATTGGCATGTGCCGCTGGGGGAGGTCGTCATAGATGGAGAAGTCTATGCCCTCGGCGATACGGGTCACCGCCTCTACCCGAGGCTTCTCACGACCAGGTGGGCCGCGCTCGTGCATGGAGCCGTGAAACAATATGCGGATGAGCAGCTTCTCCGCGCAAATCGAAGGCCGCCGGAATATTGCGCAAAGTGCAGGCGCGAAGTCGCCGAAGTCTGGAAAATGCAAATCGTCGGGGAGATAAAATGAGAAGGAAACCAGCCTACGTCGAGATCGATACGGCCGAACTGGCCATCCGCATGTGCGAGGCGTCCCACGAATTGACTCGCCCCATGGCCGACGCGCAAGGCGCGCTCGACGCAATGGATGATGAATGTCGCGATGGATGGTTGCGGGCGGCGGCGGTCGCCGTAGAGTATTTCCAACAAGCGCTCGCCACCGCTAGGAAGCCGTCATGAGAATCGGTGAAATATGCCACGTCATCGCCGTGTGGGCCGCAGCACGCGCAATCGCGTTCGTGATGTTCTCGGGGATGGCAGTCCTCGCTCTGTTCGCCCCAGAGACCGTGATCGATCATGCGCTCGACGCGCTCGACGCGTCTTACGGGCGATCGAGACAGCGGAACAAATCCGAGCCGGAGGCGCTCGTCAAGGCGCAAGATCGCGTGCGCGAGTTGGAGGCTTTGCTAAAAGATTGCGCCGACATGAACAAATTCCCGAGGCCGTCATGATCGCCCGCGTCACCGACGACGAACTGCCGACGCTGGGGCCGATCATCGCCGAGCTTCTGGAGATGCTCGACCCGCACGTAGCGGAGCCGCTTTTCCGCGCACTCTTGGCGAACGGCGGGCGTTCGCGCGTGCTCATAATTCGAGAAATCGACGTGGACGTGATCGCGCTGGCCCGTTTCGTGCGCGACCGAAGTGCGGCGGGCGGCAAGGCGAAAGTGATTGAAGCGGCGCCATGACCCGCCCCGCCCCGCGCATCGATCACGCTCGTCAGCGCAGCGCGTGCTTCAACCACTCGGGCACCCCGTGAATCGAGAACCACGCCAATAGCCCGAGCGCCGCGAGAATGGCCGTGCCGAATCCCGCCGCCTTGTTCCGTTGTTCTTTCAGGGCTGATAAGTCGGCCTCCATCCTCTCCAAGCGCGCACTCATTTCCTCGAGCTTGGCGAGGATCATCCCACATTCCATGTTGTTTGTCGGCATGTCAGCCTCCCGCCCGGCAGGCGTCGCGCGTATCGACGATCATCGTGGCCAGCGTCATTTCTTCGCCCCCCACCGGCACAACGCCCGGCCAACAGAATTGTGCTCTTTGACCTGTGCCACAGTCGGCGCCGTGTCCTTGCCGCTCCAGTAGATCGCACGGGCGGCCGAGCAGAACGTCGCGCTATTCGGGCCTTTTGAATTCGTCGTCTGACATGACGCTACCAGGATCGCCGATAGTAGCGCGGCGCATGGCTTCGCGAACTTGTAGAGCGTCATCATTTTCCGCCTTCTGCTTGCGCGCGTCCTCGAGGTCGCGGCGCTCTTCCTCGGCTTTGGCCTCATCGTATCCGCCCTGCCGAAAGCCGGCCAGCCACGAGCGCCCGAGACCGTAGAGGGCGGCCCCGACGGCCGCCACAATAGCAAGAGCAAGCGCGGTCCACATCAGGTCGCGCTCTTTGGAGCCTTCGCATTCAGCGCGTCGGCGACTTTGTAGGCGAGAACAGTGTCGCCCGTCTTATTGACAGCAGCGACGGCACGCTCGGCGACGGCGGCGGGGCGCTTGGAGTAGTAAGACCACAGCGCCGACGGAACGCCAGCCAAGAGCGCAGCCAGCATCATGGCCCATTCAGCCGGGAGCATGGCGGTGACAGACGCGGGGAGGTATTTCGCCGCGAGCGTCGCTAGCGCCACGGCGAGAAACGTCCGGAGCTGACCGATTAGCTGTTCTTGGTTCATGGTGGTTCCTTTCTTTAAGCCGTCGCGGCCTTGACCGCCCACATGGAGGCCTCCTCGAACGCGGTCTGCGCGAGCGATGCGAGGCGCGGATCTTTCGCTTTCAGCGTCTCGCACATGTCGATCAACTGCGCGGTCATCTGCTTGAGTTGATCGACCATGCTATTCGCACCAGGGTTGAACTCGGTTCGAACGCGCATTTCTCCGGTTGTTGCCATGTTTCCATCTCCTTGCTTGCCGAAATCCGTCAGCGCGGTCATCCAAATACTTTCAAGACGACCCAGAATAGCACAGCGATAAAGGCGACTGAAGAGATAGCCGCCGCGCCTAACGCAAAAAACGAAACCAACACCCACCCGAACGGAACCCCGGTTATGAGTTCCCACTTGTAGAGGCTGGCGCGCAAGCTCCAGGGCGGACGCAGCCAATCGTAGATCGCCAAGCAGCCGGCAAGAAAGAAGAATGCAATGACAACCCAGCCGATGACGCTCATCGAAGCCTCAGCCAATCATAGACAGCCGCACAGCCAACAACCGCCCAATAGGCGATAAAGGCCACTCCGGCCAATTCGAGAATGGTCGCGAGCGTGGTCATCGCCTGTCTCCTACGGTGTCCTTCGCAAGGCAGCGGAGATAGTCCACACCAGAGCATGTTCCGCGCGCGCAAGCGCCCAAACTCAGAACGGCAATCGCGAGGCTTGCCGCGAGAAGCAGTTTTCCAAGGATGAGCTTGTCGATCATTGGTCAAACTCCGGCCGGAGAGTTGAGACGCGAAGCGAATACAACCTTCCAGCCAGCGCGAGAGTTTCCTCAGATATGGCGCTTTCGACTGGCGCAATGTAGGTCCGCCACGCCGCGTCAATTTCAGGTCCGCTACGGGCTGCACTCAAATCGCGAGCAAAGTCATGGAGCAGGACTTGCTCGTCGGTAATACCAGACATGGCGGAGGGCGGGCGGGGCGCGATACTCATGTCAGCCACCGACTCGCATCAGGCCAGACGAACATGCCGGTCATCATTAGGATGCACACACCAAATTGCCAGACGACATCGTTGAGCACTTCAGCCTCCAACCGATTGAACCGCCTTCATGATGATCGGCATAACCAGAGCGATGACGATCACAATGCCGAGTACGTTCAGCGCATAGGCAGGATAGTCTGGTGGGAAGATTTTCATGGCGGCCTCAGACGAGTGGCAAGCCGGCGCGAAGTTGAGACAGCGTTCGGCCATTGGTCCATTGACAGTGGGCGAGTTCCTTGAACTTGCGCCAGCGACCCGCCCATTCCAGCCCGACGCTCTCGGCGATCTTACCACAGCGCTCGAAAGTGGCCAAATCGTTCCATTGTGCCTTGCCGTGAACAATCGGAACAAAATCGAAGGCGCAGCGGTAATTATGGAACGACTGTCCGGCCTTGGCGTTGGTGACGCGTCTGCCCGGCGTCGTGCGGCCCTGTGCGTAGAGCGCGTTCTGCGACGCCGCGTCGCGGTAGGTGCTGGTTATCAGCACGTCTATGCCCTGGCCAGAACAGGCCGCGACGAACGCGCGGCATTTCTCCGCAACGCGAGGATGGAGTTGATTGATGTCTCGGCTGTTGAGCATGGCGTCACGGCACAGGAACAATAACAATTGGAGCGACTTTATCTGTCGCAATCTTCGCATCCCGAGTTTTCATCCAGTTCATTACATTGTCAGAAATTCCGCGCGACATGCCAGAAGCGAAAGCGCGGAACTCTTCATCCATTGTCGCGGCTCGCGTTGTGGCAGGCGTAACAACGATGCCTTTCGCATCGAGGACGGCTGGAATTGCGACAGAGCCATATGAATCGGCATAGGATGCGAAGAAAGCTGGAACAGCAGCATCAGGCACAGTCCCGCAACGTGTGCCGGTGTAAACCGGTGATGTAAGACTGATACAAAAGGTCGCTGCGGTTGCGGGGCTTCCGATGACGAGCAGAGTGCAGAAGGCTAAGCGTTTCATTTGGGAGGTTCCTTGTGTTTCGTCTCAGCGAGCAGCTTCTTTACCTCGTCAAGTTCTTTTTGGAGCGCAACGAGTTGAGCGGAGACTTGTGCGGCGACGTCGGCAGCGGCTTCACGTTGTGATCGGACGGCGTTTATGAGGCGTTGGGCTTGCTCAGTGACGTTTTCTACCGTCGGTTTTGGGGCCTCGTCGGCGGACGCAAGAGTGGTGCAGAGTGCCAAAGGCACGAGGATCGCCAGCTTTTTCACATTCCCACCCATGCCGCACCTGTATCGAAAACTGCGCATACTTTGGCGCCGCCACCTGTGAGCGCAGCATCTTTTACTGCGCACGTCGTCAATTGATCCGTCACGTAAGCGATGCGCCCAGCCGTGCCAGCGGCGGGGAGCCCCGCGACGGTGAAGCCGCCTGGACGGATGGTTGACGCCGAGGCGATTGGAACGCTTGCTGTCCATACGGCGGCCGTCGTCACGCCGAAATCAAGCTTATTCACGCCAAGGATATTGATCTGGAACTTGCCCATCGTCGTCAGACCAGACCCGTTGCCGTTCGTGGCGAGGATCAGTGTGGCTGCGGTGGTGGTGTCCCATTCGGCCCAGGAGCCGTTTGAAGCGTCAGTGAAGCTGGCGTAAAGGCGGTCTTTCTGTGCGCTCACGCCGTTGCGCTGGGCAAGGACGCCAGCGGCATCGCGCCTAAGCCCAATATCAACAGTATTAAAAGGCCCTCCGTCTGTCCATGCCAAAACCAATGAAGATGCGAGGAAAACGCCGTTGCCTGCTAAATAAAAGGAGGAGCCTGCGGTATCTGCAAGCCCCACGACAGAAACTAATCCATCACCTCTGATACTCGTAACCGACACTCCGTTTCGCCGGAAATCCGCCAAATTAGAGGCAAAGGCAGACGCTGTGTTTGTTACATTTAGGGATATCCCTGTGAAAACCGTCGCTGCATTGTTCCAAGTCTGAGTGAGGTTGAGAACTGGTGCACTCGCGCCGGTGAGTGTCGCGCCACCGATGGTGAGAGACTTTGCAGTCTTTCCAAACGTCAGCCCCGCGTCTTGCCCAACAGTCGTTCCATCCTGAAACAGAACGCGCGTATCTGTTCCGCCGGTTATTGCGGTCGTGCCGATGACGAGCGATGACGAGCCTGGCGCTGGCCCGATATTTTGCGCGGTCGCCTCAAAGGACCAAGCAAGAATGAGCGCGGCGAAAACAGAGCGAAAGGTTTTCATCACTGCACCCCCGCATAAAATTCTTGCGTCGCCGTTCCGGTGATGCTGATTTGGTCAGTGAGAACCACCCCGGCAGAGTTGCAGCTCACCGACTGGCTGGCAGACAGAACAACGCTTCCAGCCTTGGTCGCCGATGCGATCGGACCGAAAAATACCCACATGGTGGCGGCGCCATTATTCTGGATTGTGCATCCATAGCGAAACGTTTCCGCGACGGCGATCGACTGGAACGTATTCGTTACCGCAATCGTCCCGGATAGTCGGCTGTTCGGGCGCGGGGTTTGATCGAACGCGCTTGCCGCGAAAGGAAACGCCAGCGCGCCGATGATGATTAACCATTTCATGTCGCTTCCTCTTAGTTCCAACCGTATATTTTCACGGTTCCGCTAGTGATGTTGCCGGATGACATAAGCAGCCGAAATCCAGTAATAGCACCATTACCACCGTCCCAAAATCCCACAGCCGTATTAAGCTCTGCCACGCCGCCTCCAAGCGCCCCCATTAATCCAGACCACATTTTTCTTCCCGTCGTTCCGCTCGGAGACGATACACGGGCAAGCCCACTCACCCCTGGATTATCAAATACTAAACTGGCGCTTCCCGCTAATGCAATAAAGGCCGTGCTGGAAGTTACTGTTGGGGCCGCACCAGCAGTTCTAAGCAGCTGTGCAGTATAATTCGTGGATTTAAACACTCCGGCGCTATGCACCCTAAGATTAAGACTAACAGCGGTTGTCGCTGGTATTAAATTAACGAGCACAATCTCATATTCAGAAAATACCGCTGTGAAACTCGTAATGTCGTCAAGAGTGGCGCTCGCGCTGGCAGTCAAGGTGTTCAGCAAGACTCTTCCCTTTAGGGGGTTCATCCCAGCGATTTGGTAGTTGGTCCCATCCGAAACGATCTTGACGCCATACCCGGAAGGAACAATCAGCACGGTGGCGCCATCAACGGTCGATGTCGTCGGTGTGATGGTGACAAGACCCACTCCGACGTTTTGGACTTCGATCCATTCATCGGCGCCGAAGCTTCCCGTGGCCTGAGGAAGAGTCGCGGCAATAGAGCTGGCATTGTTGAACGTCACCAGCTTTTTAAGATCATCGAACGTGAATGTGTAAGTCGTGCCGACTTGAGGGTTGATGTTTTCCTTGAGCACCGTAGATTTCAGTTTGGCGAAGGTCACCTCTTGCAGATTGGCTTTGGCGAGCCGCGCGCCGGTATGCGTGCCTGATTGCGTGCCAGTCGTATTGATCGACGCGCCGCCGGCCGTCGCCGAGCATTGAAACGAGCCGGCCACCAAGCCAGTTGCTGATACGTAGTAGATCACATCGACGGAAAGCCCCGTCGGCAGGGCTCCCGTCGTTGTCAGGCTGAACGGATCGTTTGCCGCCATGCCGTGCGCCGTCCAAGTAACAACCCCTGGAGTCGCGATTGTGATCGTGACTGTCGCCGAACCAAGAGCCGCCGCGCCCGAATCATTGCCACGAACCGTGCTGGTCGGGGCCTGTTCCTGCATCGCCTTGGTGATGGCATTGTTCGGCGTGTTGGCGAACAGCGTCGCCATCGTCGTGGCGCTCGGCGACGCCGCTCCGCCAGAGAAGTTTCCAAGAACGGTCGAATTAGATATTGCCGCTATGTCGCTGGCCGTGATCGCGAACTGGCCGACGATGATCCATTCCGACGTGACGCCGTTCCACGAAATAACGTAAAATGCGCCGTTGAGTATTTGACCTGACACGAGTTCAGCGCCAGACACGGCCCGAAGAGGAGCGGCCGTCGTGGCGTCGATTTGCATCGTGACCGCGCCGGTATTGGAGCGGGTCGCAAAGAACCCGATCAACGAAGGAACCCGCGCGAGCATCGCCTGCGAAAGCGCCAAGGTGAATGTATTTCCGGCCCCGCCAAGAACAGCCGAGCCGCCCTGGTCGTTTATGAGCGCCTTGAGAGCCGCCATCATGGCGCGCGCGCTGTTGTTGACCGTGGACGGCAATTGTCCCTCAAGCCAGTTGATTGACGCGTCAGCCGAATCATTGCTCCCGGCGGTCGTGGACCATGAGTAAGTGCTCAAGCTATCCTCCGAGGCTTCATTTTAAGCTGCTTGAACGCGAGACCCCGCACACGTTTGGACACAGGAGCTTCTTCTAGATTCATCGCCGCCGGCGCCTGGGTCGATTCCGCTTGTGCTGGCGGCGCTAGAAATGACAGAAGGCCCCGGATATCTCCAGCGTAATCAGGCCGATCGAACGAAGACGGATCGGTTTCATCCGGCAACGCCGGCTTCATTGGCGTTTCACGTGAAACGCCAGCAGATGCTACCACAGGCGCACTTTGAGCGCCAGCCATGCCCGCGTGGTAATTCGCGAGAAGCCCCTTGCCCGAGCCTGCCGCTTGCGGTTCTATTCCCCCAGCGAGGCTCGTCCATTGGCCTGAGAGCGCCTGTGCCACGTCTTGGAGCTTGCCCTGGCGCAGCGCTTCGGTAAGATCGCCGCCGGTCTTGCCGCTGTATGTCTCGTTGGCGAGCGCCCACGCGGCGGCGTCTTGGTTGGCCGGCGAGAAGTCAGTTAGGTCATAACGGCTCGAGATATCGTCCCAAGTCGGCGCTAGGAATTGGTAACGGCCGGCCGCAGACGATGTTTGCCCGGCGTTCGGCCCCGTGGTAATAGGCACGGCGCGGCGAGGATGGCGAGAAAGATCGCCTATCGTTCCGCCGCCGTAGAGCACATCATAGCGCCCCCCGCTTTCGGGGCCGGCTATGGCGCCAAGAAGGCCGTAAGCCTCGGGCGGGAGATTTTGATCTAGAAGGGGCATCGATGGATATTGACCTGCATCATGATGAATGGAAGTCGGAACGCACGAAACCCAGAGAGCCGTTTTTTGGGCCAGGATGGCCATTTCTCGTTAAGGTGATACTTTGGAGTTGCGCGCTCGGCGCCGCCCGTCATTATCATCTCCTTTGACCTGCGAATTCTCCAACCCCAGGTGTTGCATATTGGCCGAATCTTGCTAGAAGCCCCTGCCGACGGGCCGTTTTATCGGCGATCTCTTGTGCAAGCTCTTCAATCGTGCTCTGCCCGCCGCGCTGCAAGAGCAGTCCGCCGACTCGCCGGCGTACTTCCGGCGTGTTTCCGCCCATCACATCCGAGGCAGCTCGAAATGCGTGCTTGCCGGCTTCGCCAACCCTCCCCTGCAACAGGCTCATGACGAGGCGCGGGTCTATCTCCGAAGCTGCGGCGTCGGCCAAATTCTCGGCCGTTTGAGAACCGCCAGTCGCTTGCCTGCGAGTCTCGAACATGACATTTTCGCGAGCGAGACGGCGCGACAATTCGTCGGGAGCGCCGGGAAGTTGCTCACCTTGATGTAGAGACAAAGCCGGCAATTCGGTTTCGTATTTTTGCGACGTAAAGCGCCTCGCCGCATTGACGCCTTCCGCGCCGCGCTCAATTCCTTCTCTCAATTTGTCGGCATAGCCGATGCGGAAGCCTTGTTTATTAGGGCGTGTCAGTTCGCCAAAGCGCGAAAGCGTGTCTTCGCCCCTCCCGCGAGTAGCCGCGTATTCCCCCTTGCCAATGGCTTCGCGCACTTGCGCCGGCCCGGCATAAGCGGCTCTCGCTTTGGCGTATTCAGGGTTGAGTTTGTCGATCTCATGTAGAAACGATTTGCGCACCATCTCAACGGCGCGGCCGCGCTCGTCAAGCGCCAATTTGCCCGTAATCGGATTGCGATAATCCTCCAAAATCGCGTCGAAACCTTTCTTAACGACGTTGATGGTTCGCATATTTGGGACTTTTCCAACAATTGGATTCCCCGATTCATCAATGCTCGTGATAGCGAATTCAGTTGGGTTGAACCTTTTGCCAGCAGCTAATGATTCAAGGCGCTGTATTTCCAGCCCCCGCTTTATGCCGGATTGGGTGATCGGGTCATTTAAGAATTTTTGGATGCGCGGACTCCAAATCGCCCCCGGCGTGTTAATTGATTTATCTGTTTGGGCGCGACGAAGACGCCCTAATATATTTGTTTCGCTCCTTTGCGCCGATGAATAATCCTTTTCTGCCATAGATATAGCAGCGTCAGCCTCTCGCAAATCCTGTAAGGCAGAATTCGCACCATAGACATCTTCGCCCGCATTTGACAATTTTGCTTTCGCAAATAGTTGTGTTTGTCTCGCCTCAGTAAGGTCTTTGGCTGCCTGAGATGTGGTCTTAGCCGCTTCCGCATAGGCTGATTCAAATTGGCTCTCAAGTGGAGCCATGCTCCCCCCACGAAATGCTTTTTCATAAAGCGGCCGCGATTCTTCCATCGCCTGCTTGGAAAGTTGATCGGCTGTCTTTCGCGCCGTGGCGTTGGCCCCGAGCCCTTCCTCGATTATGTCGCCAACGCGCCCGGCTTGCCCCGCCTGCCGTGCGTTTAGGAATTCGACGACGTTCGTTCGCCCCTCCCCCGGCGCTCTGCCGACTGTCGAGAGAAGCCGTTGACCTGGATTGCCGAGCGCATCGGCGAGCGTAAACACATCTTGTCCGGCCGCAGCAGCATCGCTGATGGCCTGATTAGCTTCTTGCGGCGTTCGGCCGCTCTCCGATAGCGCCCGCGCGACGCGTGCTCGCGCCGCGCCTTCAGGATCGGTTCTGGCGAGAATGTTCGATACGATAGGCGCCCCCGCCGCAGAAATAGCCTTGCCCGCGATCGGAATGGCCCCGCCAATGACAGCGCCGCCCGCTGCTCCTTTGGCGGCCCCCGGCAAACGTTCGGAGAGACCTCCCTCTCCCTGCAACAAGCCCGTCACGCCGCCATACCCCGCCCCTTCGCCAGCCATCGCGCCGGTGCGCGCGAGTAATCCCTGGCCCGACCGAATCAGAGACAATCCGCCTCGCGCCAATCCGACCCCGGAGCCAATGCCACCCGCCGCTTCGACAATATCGCCTAAGAGACCAGTTCCTTTCCTGGCCTGTTCCAATTTCAGGTTCTGCGCCGCCTTGGCGTAGCGATAGCCTTCCGCCGGATTGAATGTCCCTCGGCGGATCATTTCGACAGGCGTTTCCAGTGCCGCCAACGCCTCGTCGGCCCCGCCAAACGTCATGCCTTGCAGGATGCGTTCTTTGTAGCCGCCTTCATTGTTGACCCCGGCTTTTTTCAACGCCTCGTTTTCGGCGATGGCGGCTTGCTGATATTTGTCGGCGGGGGCCGTTGAAAGAGAGGACTTCGCTCCCTTCCCCGCTTGTTCGGTTATATGCCCGACGAACGCATTCTGCTCGTCAGGCGACATGCTTTTGAATTCGTCGCCGACTTCGATCGTGCCGAGACCATCGATTTGCAGCCGCGTCGCCATTACGGAACAATCCTCCAGGACGGGAGTTTTGTCGCGGGCGCGTTTTCGGCTGCGCCACCTTTGTTGCCGGTGCGAATATCTTCAAGCATTTTCTTTGCCTTCGCCGGCGCCTGATGCGCAAGATCGATTTCGGCCTGCAATTGGTCGAGGACCGCGTTATAAGCTTCTGGCCCGACTGCCGTCGAAAGCAGTTGAGAGGCGTGATCCTTATCGCTCGCGTGAGGAACGCCTTGAGGGTTGATCGCCCTGGCGTAGGTGTTGATGATCGTCATATTGGCGGCGCCAAACTTGGCAAGCGCTGGGTCGCTCGTCCCGCTCTGCCATGCCTGGATCGCCTTCGTGACAGGAACCCACGTTCCGCGCGGGACAAGCGCCGACGCCTCACGGCCAAGCCGCAACGCTCCTTCCGCTTCCGTCGAAGCCGTCGCCATACGAGCCGTTTGCGTGCCAAGCGTCCGTTGCGTGGCGCCCATGCCAGCCGCTTCAGCGGACTTTTGCAGCAAATCGGAAGGGTCTAAGCCTTGTTCCCGCGCCCTTTGCGCGACCATTCCTTGGATTTTGGCGATATTCTCAGCGCCTTGAGCGCCTCGGCCAAGGCCGACGAGCGCGCGATTGTCGCCAGCGAGAACGCGGTCCGCCATGAACCCGGCTGTCTCGTCGGACATGAGTTCGCCCGCCGGCTTTTGATTTAAGGCTTTGAACTCGGGGAATGTCCCTGTAAATCCGCCCTTCTTCGCGTATTCGAATTCCTGGATCGACGCTGGCGTCGCGGGCTCTTGCCTAGGCTGCTGCAAAAGCTGGCGCTGGCCAGTTATCGCATTGGTCTGCCACACGTTGCCTTGCGGGTCCGTGCTTTGCGAGAATGTCTCCGAAGGGTGGCCCTGACGGTAAATTTCGTTAAACAGCGCATCGTTGCCGGCGACTGCGCGCGCCTCTTCGTCCGGCATTCCAGGGCGCATCCCCTTAAGGGCGCCCAATCGACCGGTCAGTTCTTGCGTGCGAGTCTGTTGATCCTGCAACAGTTTCGCGGCCCGCGCCTTCATCAATTCGCGCTGTTGGCCGATAAGCTGTTGCGACTGCATGGTTTGGAGTCCGGCTTGCAGGCCCTCGCCTACGCCTTTCTTCGACATGAGCCCAGCGCCGAGCGCAATGAGCGCGTCGCCCGGCCCGCCGCGCCCGTAAATGCCACCGATGGCGTCACCGCCTTTCTGAAAATCAAACCCGCCTTGCTGCTGTGGCTGTGGCTGTTGTCCCGCAAGCAAGCCACCCGACGGTTGCGGTTGCGGCTGAGGAGCCTGAGCGACCATGGCGGCCGGGTCAGGTTCCGGTTTCCCGGTCCAGGGATTGGGCGTCCACCCAAATAGCGAATCAAGCAAGCCCATGGTTATCTCCCTGAGAAGAGCGACATTAGGCCTGCGGCAGTCCCGCCAGCAGCGAGCCCACCCAAAGGGCCTCCAAACGCATTACCAAGTAGGCCCGCGCCAGCAACGACCCCACCCCCGATCATTTGCCCGGTGCTAGGTTTCGTCGACGGGGGTTGCGGGGCTAACCCAAAAGACGATGTGTTGCTCGTGCCGCCCAAGCCGCCAATGCCACTGGCGATTTGCGACAGATTGCCAACCCTGGTCCACGGCGCTTCGTTGGCCGCGTCGATCTTGAGTTGCTCATACGCCGTGCGCTCGGCTCCCACGCCTTTTTGCAGTTGAGCGTCGGCACTGAGTAGCGGATCATACTGCCCAAGAGCCGAACTCGCCCCGAAGGTATTTCCGATGCCTTGCTGGCCAATTCCCGCATATTGGCCGGCGATGTTGGACAATTGCCCAGTGGCGCCCAACTGATTTTGCTGTTGCCGCCAATAGTCTTGCATCCGGGCGTCAGCTTCGATTCCGCCAAGACGGGTTCCAAGCGCCCCAGCGTGCGCGCCGGAACCGTAACGCCCCGCGCTGGAAAACTGCGCATTGGTTGCGTCCGCCGCGTCCGCCATCGACCTTCGCAGCACTTCGTCGAGATAAGGGTTCTGCCCGAGCATCTCTCCAGATGCGTAAGGAGTCAGATAGCCCTGCACGTCCCGCAGGCTTTCCATCCCATATTGCATCGGAGCGCCGATACCGCCGGCGCCGAGCAAGTCTTGCAACTGGCCGATACCAGCGCCCGCCGCCGCGCTAGTCTGCCCCGCGCCAGCCGTTCCAAGCATCCTCTCTTGCCCGGCGACCAGATTAGGGTCCATCTCGGCGATTTGCGGGCCTTGATAGGTCGTGTCGTAAGCCTTACGTGCTCCGGCCAATGCCTGGGTGAGCCCCGGCATCGCCGGGGCCCATGGCGCCGACGACGTAGAGGACGATTGGAAGGTGGGTGCATACTGGACCATTTGTTTATCCGATCGCGATGTAGCCGAACGTGCGGTCTGTCGTCGCGGCGCTCGCGTGCGTTAGCGTGAAAGTCTTATTGCCGACTGACGATACATAGGTGGTCGCCACCGCTCCGGCGGCATTTGCCGTCGTCGGCGTCAAGAACACCTTCGACGTATCGGCGCAGTGTTCGGCCGCCACCACGGTCGTTGTGACGCTCGCCGCCAGCGTCACCGTTCCGACAGCGTTCGACCTGCCTTGCGCTAGTTGACGAATGGCGCCCACGACCCTAAGTGGCGTCGTGTCTTCTGGAGTTGGCAGAATGACGCTCATCGGCGCCCCCCGACTCTGCCATCTACGTCAACGCCGCGCAGATAGCTCCAATTCGTCGCCGCCGGAACGCGAGCGCGAACCGTATTGAATCTAGCATTAACTCTAACCGGAGCATAACCCCTCACGCCGATTGCTGTTTCGGTCGTCGCTGCAAGTGAGTCGATCAAACGATCTCGATAGCGAACCGATATCATCGCTCCGCTGGCGTCGCCGATTGGCGCAACGTCACGCACAAGCGTTCTAGCGCCATTGCCAACGGCTCCTTCCGGCGTGTCCAGAGTAGCCTCCAATGCAGAGCCGTCGAGAAAACCCAGCTTCATATCGGCGCCCATGACGCCGAGACGCTGAGCGAGATTGGATTCGTACGTATCAAGCGAGAACGGAAGCGCGTCGAGATTTCCCACGGCGTCCAACCCTTCCAGCGTCGCCGAAAACTGCAACATCGGCGTGGCGGCGATTGTCATCATTGAAGCCCGCGAGAACCGATCGAGCGCCCAATTGTAAATCAAAACCTTGTCGAGCGTGTTCGCCGCGCTGGACGCAAGGCTCTTGTAAAACCAAAATACGAGCGGATTGAAAGGATCGACGACGCCGATCATGAACCGATGATCGGAAAAATCGGCCTCTCCCAAGAATGTTCTGTTTACTCGGTTTTCACCGATCGGCGTCATTTGCCCAGACAGCTCAATTTTGTAAAACCCATCACTTGATAGGAAAAACGTCGATCCGCCAGTTCGGCAGATCGAATAGCGCATGACGACGCCCTTGTTGTCGGAAATGCGCTGAAACTCGAAAATGTTAGGCGGGCCAGAATAGATCATGCGCCGAATGGCGCGATCTTGAAACACGATTCCAAATTCCCCGCCGGCGACCCCTTGCACATTGCCGCCGTCAGGGAAATCCTGGAAATCAGATTGATTGGAGCCAGCGGTCCATTGCGTCGTATTGTTTATTCCAGACCAGTGAACGCGGTTTGGATTGGCTGTCAGACCACCGAGCACCACGAAATCGCCGACCACTGAACAGCGTCGCGCCTGCGGGGGCGAGCCGGCCAGATCGGCGAACAAAGCCGAAGTTCCGAGAACATAAGACTGCACCGGGTTACCGCTCGTAACAGCGATCACCTCATTGCCGAATTGACAATAATCCCACAATTGCCTTGCGTTGACGTTGTAGGCTGCCGCGCTCTTTGAGACATTATTCCACGCGCGCGTTGTGCCATTGAGTCTGTACAGGTCAGCGTCGTTGCCGGCGAACAGCGCGGACGATCCGTCAGATTGAACCATGCCGGCGATGCCACGGCAGGCCCCGGTAAGAACGCCGGTGAACTCGTTTATTTCCGCGAGCGGGCCATAACCGTTGACCGTAGGCACGACATTGTTGACGTGGCTGGATTTACTCGATCCAACGCTGAAAATGTCCGGTTCGTATGGACCGAATTTGATCTCTGCCATCAGAATTCAACGGGCTGAATAAAGCCCGCCCTCACCATTGTCGCCGTCACGCCTTTGAGGTCGATCAAGGAATCCAATTCCGCCTTTTCACTGGCCGCCGCCGCATCCTGATCCAGCAAGACATCTTCGTAGAGCATCCTCTTCGCGCACGATCTAATCAGCCGCTCGGCGTCGGTCATCCATTTGTTGTTCGCTTCTGAATCGCTCGCCGGGGCCGCGAGCTTGTAGTGTCCGACCATCGTAATGGTGTAGGCTTGATCGGGGACCGGCCATAGCGAAATGGTCTGATTCAGCCACATGTAGTTGTAGGGCTGGCCAGAGGCGCTGTTGGTTTTCTGCAAGCGATACAGCGTCGGATCGATGCGCTGCAAGACGCTCAAATTGCCAGACACCGTAATGAATAAATCGTCAAGATCATACATGAACGGCAAGTTAGGATTGCTCGCGGATGTGTAGGTTTCGGTTCCAGCGCCGGTGTTGAAGGTTTCTCCCAGGGCTCCGGTTTCGTTGAAATAGAACCTCACCTTCTGATACTTCCCAATCGCGTCGGTTATCGCCAGAGCAATCTGCGACGTGAGGTCGCTCCGCGACAATTCGTCGGCAATCCTGGTCTTAAGAGTTGCCAACGTGGACATTGCGATTCTTCCTCGTCACATACGAGATGGCCGTTTGATGGACGCCAAACCGTTTCGCGATTTCAGTTTGCGACATGCCTCCAGCGCGCAACTCGTTTATCTTTCGCACATGCTCCGGCGTCAGTTTTTTCGTGGTCGCCGGAATCTCCCGAGCCTCATTTTCACACTGCGTATGTGACGCGGCGAACCAAAGATGCGTCGCGAGGTCCATTACGAAACGGTGGCGGAGAACGGGGTCGCTTCGGCGCCACCGCTCGACTGCGTGTATGCCTGGCAGGACCAGAAGCCCGCCTTGTAATCGACGCATCGGATATAGCCGCCGACAATGCCGCCCGTGGTCGCCGCGCCGGCAAACGTCATCGTGTCATCCGTCGCCGCCGCAGCCCACATTTTCAGCGTTCCGGCGACATCCGTGTCTTGCTGCAAGTTAACCGATCCGGCCATCACGTCGGTCGCATTGGCGACCTTGACCAACTGGTCCTGGCCAGCGCTATGGGTTCCAGTGGTGGCCATCGTTTTTCCTCGTCATATGTTAAAAGATGGAAGGCGGGGCTTGGAAGCCCCGCCCTATTCGTCACCCATCAGAATCAGGCACAAAAGCGATAAGCACTTCCGCCGATCCGGCCGTAGCGCTGGCCGTCGAAACGACCGCGCATTGGATGATCGTATCGACCGCGACGACATTGCTGACTGCCTCGTCAAGCGCGACGAACGCGATCGATCCCAGGGCCAGCAAAGTCGCGAAGTTATTCGTTCCCGTATCGGTGGAGGCCCCAATATCGAGCGTGTTGGTCGTGCCGCCGTTGAAGGCTACACTGACCGAAACGCCGGAAATCGGTTTCACCAAGACGGAGCCAGCGGGAATCGTCCCGATGGTGACTGTCGTTCCGTCATCCGCGAAAGTGATGGTCTTTCGCAGATAATGGATCATCTGGAGGGGGAAGTCTCGGGCAGTGCTGCCCGCCGTGCCGGTGGCCATGTGCGTATCTCCTTACGACGCGACGGCGTATGTGGGAGCGACAACCACGCCATAGTCGAGCGAGTTGAAGCGGCATTTCTTCATACCGAAGATAGTCCCCGCCGCGACTCCCAAGTCGTTGTCGTAGTTGAATAACTTCTCGACCCAGGTGAATTTTCCGGGGCCATTGTCCTGCCCGAACGCCAGCGTAATGGCCTGGGCGCCTGCCAGAACCGCGCGACGGACATTGCCGGCGCCAGCGGCGGCCGATGACGGGGCAACCGGAATCCGGTTCCACCGATAGAGCAGGCAACCGTTATACTCGCCGAGCGCCCCGGTGAAGATCGGGTTGTCGGCGGCGCCGTTACCAGTCAGAACCGACTTCTGGATGTCGAGCCATTGGCCGGTGCTGGTGCTGGTGCGCAGCGAAGTGACCTGATAGTCGTGGAGGAAGAACGCAAAATAATCGCGGCCGTTCATGCGCAGCGGCCGAATCATCGGGCTCATGGTCCGCGCCTTCTCGACCGCCTTATCGATCACGTTGAGGTTGAACGTGTCGGTCGAGTTGATGAGCGCCTCCGTATTGCGCGCCGCCGTCACGAACACCAAATTCGACGGCGCGATCGTGGCGTTCATGCCGGTATAGCGCGTATCGGCTTGGCCGGTGTTTCCAGCCAATTGATTGGCGAAAGCCGTGTCGAGACGCTCAGCCCACCAATCCGACAGCGAATCCATGCACTCCTGACGAATGTTGAATGGGACGCGCTGCTGCGACATCTTGCCGCCAGCGGAATGAGCATGGCGAAGCTGATCGATCACAACCGCGTCCGAATAGGTCGTGAGCGACTCTTCGTTGCCTTCGAGAATGCCGTCGCCGGCAACCCCGGCGCCAGTTGGCAGGACGCGCAGGCCGAACGTGACCTGATCGCCAGGCCCCTTGGAAGTTTCGGTCTTCTGCTGAATCAAAGAGCTTGCCGAAGTGCCGATAAAGTCCTTGAACCAGGTCTTTTTCAACGCCTCGGTCGCCAGCATCTTCGACCAGAGTTTGACCGCGAGGGCGTCGTTAACGCCATAGACAGTCTTCCCCATGATGGAGGCTCCTTATGTCAAAGTGAGGGATGCCGCCGTGACGTGGGGCGATCGAGGCCGATGGTTTATCGTCCTGCGGCGTGGACGTGTCCGCGTATCGTGCGGAAGACGGTGACGGCTAAGGCGCGTCTGTCCAGCGCGTTTCGTGCGCTATTCGAAGCCGTGAGACGGGCGGAATTACTCGCCCATTATCTCGCGGCGCTTTTTCGGACTCATCTTTCCAACGAGTTCCGAAAAGTCATCGTCGGACATATTAGCCAAGTCCTGGGCGGATAGCAAGTCATTACCAGAAGAGCCTCCAACATTGGATAAAGACTTCGCGGCGGCGGCGCCGCGTTGACGACGTTCAATCTCGGCTTGCGCGGCTTTTCCGTCATCATGGCCATCGATGGTTTCAGTCGCCTTCGGCGCATAACCCCATTTCGTCGCCTGAGCGTAGACCAGTTCCGCCGGGTTCATGCGTCGCTGAAATGCCTGATAGGCGATTTTGCGCTCTTCCTGCACGATCAACGCCTCGCGCTGGCTGGGATCGTCAACGCCCATCATTTCGAAAAACGACTCCAGAGATCCGACAAAATGCTGATAGGCGCCCATCGAATCCGGCTTGGTCTGCGCAAATTCCCCCCATGATCGCCTGTAGCCATCGTCGATCTGGGAAATAACCCGCTGCTCTTGCTGGCTCCTGACGCTTTGCTCCTGAACGGCGCGCATTTCCGAAAGCTGCTTTTGCTGCCATTCGATTGTGCCAATCGGGTCAGTCAGCGGATCGGGCGGAGTTTCCGCCTTCGGCTGCGGCTTAACCGCCTCCGACAAAATCCGCAATCGCTCTTCGGATCGCGCCCATTGCTCTCGCTGCTGGCCGAGTTCCTTTTCGAGCGATTTGCGGCGCTCTTCCTCGGCTCGTAGCTTGCGGAGCGGGACACGCTCGTCTTTCTTTTTGGGCTTTTCGCCCGTTTCGTCCTTGGGAGCAGTTTCGTCTTCGGAGGGCTCGCCTTCGTCCGGCTCCTCGCCAGCATGTTCGTCGGTGCTGGCGCCGTCATCGTGATCTTCGTCGAGTGGAGTCTCGCCACGCGATTCGATGTGGGCCTTCTCTTCCGTGGTAAATGTATCGGATTCGGTCATTTTTCCCTCTAGTCTGCCCAGTCGTTGGAGATTACCCCACAACGCCGGCACATCGCGCCATTCGGCGTCAGCCAAAATTCCTGTTCTGACCGCTATTCGGCTGAACCTGCGGCTGCGTCGCTGCCTGATGCACGTCGTTAAGCTCCTTGCCGGCCTTGGCGCGGTTTAGATCGGCCTTGCTTTGCGTTTCGTTGACCTTGGCGATTGCCCCAGCCTTCACGATAGCCTGCGTCTCTTGCCCAGCCTGGGCGGCCTGAGCTTGGTTTTGCATGACCGATTGCTGAATCTTCTGCACCGCCGACGCCGGAAGTGGGCTGTATTCCAGCATCATGGCCAGCATTTCAGGCGACATTTGGTCCCTTATCATCGGCAGAAGTTGGACCAAGAAGGCCCAGGTCAGCTCTTTTTGCTGCGGGCTCGTCGGCGCGTCATCGACGATCACGTCGTAGGTCGCGGCTCCTGGCTGGCGAATAAGCGGCAGATATTTCGCTTGGCCTTGGCCGCCGGTAATGCGGATCATGCGGCCGTCGGATACGAGGTTCTGGATCAACCACAGTTGCAAGCGCCCCTGTCTTTTCCGGTAGCGCCGAAGCGAGTCGAACAGCGACGCCAAAACAGCCATCGCCTGCTTTTTGCGCTGCATTTCCAAGACGCCAGCCTGCTCCTGGTCTTTCATGCCGAGCAATTCGAGATTGACACCCGAAGCGTCGCGGATCGACTGGAGCGCGAATTGCATCATTTCGCCTGATTGCACGGGCAACAGCGGAGCGCCGGGCTTCTGCTGTATTTTAGGGCCATTGGCGCCTGACAACGCGCCCTGGCGAACGTAAACAAATTTATCCGGGCGGCTCCAATTCTTTTCAGCCTCCCGTTCATCCTCGAACACGCCTTTTTCGATCAAGGCCCCGCCCTTGGCGCTCGTGTTCATGATGTGCATGGTCTGCGAGAGCCATTTATTGGCCCACATCTGCGGATCGTGCATTCCGCGCTCCATGCCGAAATAGGTGCCGGTGTTTCGATCGCGATAGCCGGTCATGGCGTTCAGGGAAAAGTTCGGGCCGTAGGGCTCTTTATCCGGCTCGGCGAGCAAGCTCTTGCCGAGATAGGCTCTATAATGGCGGCGGCGCGTCTGAGCCGCTGACTTCGGAGTTTCGCCAAGCTCCCTCATGCGTTCGGAAAATGCCTCGAATTGATCGTGCTCTAGCATTTGGAGAGCGCCATCTGGTCCGATGACGGCGTGAATCATCTCACGCTCCCACCATTGCGCCTCGACCAAGGTGATTAGCTCGTCAGAGCGCTCGTTTTCGTCCTTGTTGTCCCCCTCCGTCTCACGGTAATAGCGGGCTTCCTCTCGGGTTTCAGAGCTGTTTTGCCCGCCATCGGGCACCGCCCATTTGGCGTCGAGTTCGTCAGGATCGACACCAGGGACCAGACTGAGCGCCTCGTCTCTTGGGACGCGCCGAATGCGAAACACGCGCCGCGCATCCTCGAAATTGCGCTTTCGAGACGCCGAATCCCAAATTACCTCGAATGGATCGACGCGATCGGTGATCGGCGCGCCATCTTGGTCAAGCTCGAAATCCATCCTCGTTTCAGTGTTGCCGACCCCGCAAACGAGACAGTCCCGGAAAGCATCCGACTCTTCGTCTTCCGCGTTGCACTCGTCACGAAACCACTGGCCAGCCGCCGTCAGTATCTCGTTAGGCGCGGCGTCTCCTTCCTCTCGCGGCAGATAACGCACTTCCTGACGATTTGACACTTCCGTGCCGGAGACCGCATTGATGACCGGCGCGATGCGGTTGAAGCTCACCACGGGGCGCATTTGATCGCGAAGGATGGCCAAATCCTCGTCGCTATATTGGCGCCCGGCGTCGAATTCGTATGCTTCCTTGGCCTCGATGCGCCAGTCGCTCCAATGATCGCGATCCTTGATGCACCACTTCTTGAGCCGCGTGAAAAGCTCATCATGATCGAGCGTGGACGCGCGGCGATCCTTTTCGTCGCTGTCCTCTTGCGGAGCGCTTTGATCGTAGGCGTTATCGCTCACCATGACATCCACGATCCCTTGCCCGAGCCCTTGTCATTCCAAGCGTCCGCCCATTTGTCCCGCTTCTTGGAGATTTCGGGCTCGCAAAAACCGGCAGCCAGCATCCGAAAGGCGTCGGCGCCGTGGGAGGTCCAATCGTGCAAAGCCGACGCTCGCCAGCATCGGCCCTTATCGTCCCAATCACGCCGATATTGCAGCAAGCAATCCACCCCGCGCTTGGTTTTAGTCTCATCGAACCAAGTACGGCCCAGGAGCCTCCGAGATGCATTAATGCCGTCGAGAACAGCGTGTTGAGGCACGGTTACGACATTTGACAGCCCGAGCGAATATAGCGTATCGCGGCGGCTCTTGCCAGAGCCCAATTCCCGCACCTCAATATCGTGCGGCAGGTAATGTGTCCCGTAGACGTAGCCCCTTTCGGCCAAGATGCGAGCATACTCTTCGAGCCCGACGCCCGACGCCTCGTGATAATCGATAATCCTGATTTCCCTGCCCACTGCCTGGAAAAACCAAATCGCCGTCGAATCCGCTATTCCCAAATCCCACGCCGTATGAACCGCGATGCCGCGCTCGTATGGCACCTTACAGATGCGGCCCTCGTCTCGCGCATCCTGCATTTCCCGCGCATAAAATGCTCCAAGAATAGCCGCCTCGAAACTGCATTCGTATTCCTGGCGATAGAGCGCCTCGCCGTGGTCGCGGCCATATGTCCCCATTAACTCAGCTTTGATCGACGCAAGCTGGTTTTCCGAAAACACCCCGGTTTCCGCCGCCGTCAGCCGCTCGGCGAACCAAACGTCAGGATTGGACTGCGCATACTCGAACAGCGTCTTGGCGTGATTTGGGCCGCGCGGCGTGCCATTGAAAATCGCCCATCCGCCGTTTTCCTCAAGAATCGGGCTGATGAAACCCCACGCCTGCGGATCGCTCAAAGGCCACTCCGAAAACACCACGCCGACCGGCGGCGAGCCGACCAAGCTGTTGAAATTATCAGACCCGACCACCTGCCACAGTGAGCCATTGGCCAGTTCGATATTCATTTCCTGGTCACGACAGCGCTTGCGGATTTCTTTCGGGAAAGCGCTATCGATGCGCGACATGCCAGTATGCCCGTCGATCGCCCTCCAGATGGCCTTTCGAGCCTGTTCGGCCTGGGGAAGCATGTACCAGTACGTCCCCACCCGCTCGAAGGCCGCGCAGCTCGTCCAATGCAGCGAGACGTCATCCTTGCCCGCTCGGCGGTGCCAAACCAAATTCACCCGCCGCTTGCCGCCCTCCAGCGCGCCCCACGCCTGCATCTGATACGGGCGCGGGCGCCATTTATGCGGTAACTGGACTGTGGCCATTATGGCTGTTTCCCAGGAACATTACGCTTTCTGCGAAACCATGTCCGCCGCGATATGCCGGCCGCGATCCATGGTTCTGGATAGTTTCCAGACGGCGGGCGCCCGCGCTTGACTTTCGTCGCGGGGATTGCGTCAACAGCCTTGCGAAGGTCTTCGAGCCGAGCCTTGCCCCCCGCTTTCAAACTTTCTGATACGCCAAATTCGGCTCCGCGCGAGACAGCGCCGGCCATCCGTTTGATTACCTCAGCGAGCGTCACTGATTTGATCTTTGACTCGACCGGCGCGCTATCGCGCTCTTGCCCGCCCATTTCGGCATTGGCTTCTGACGGGCCGGATAGAAAGACTTCCCCCACAGGAATCGCCTTGCCATCTTGCATAATTCCGACACCATGGAGCACTGCATCCATCAAGGCGCCGGCTATGGCGGTTTCAGACGGGCAGGACTCGACACCAGCTTGGCCGTCTGAACTTTGCGCCGCGCCGCTCATGAAGCGCGCCGGGGCGCCCAAACCAACCAACACCTGTTCGCAGCCTTCTACGACGACGGATGAACTCTGCGCCGCGCCGAACAGCCTCGGGCGCGACAAATTCGGAAACGGGTCTTTGTAGGGCTCCTTCGCCATGGCACTTAAATAGCATATTTGGCACTTAATTTAAATAGCATATTTGGCACTTAAATAGCATATTTGGCACTTAAATAGCATATTTGGCACTTAAATAGCATATTT